>Ga0209016_1000710_pt1 | contig 35704 bp, 38 predicted proteins | sample EPASupsiteSAE305_FD_187265 | JGI IMG/M metagenome (GOLD analysis project Ga0209016, IMG submission 187265) | Bioremediated contaminated groundwater microbial communities from EPA Superfund site, New Mexico - SAE3-05 (SPAdes) (version 2) | ecosystem: Environmental > Aquatic > Deep subsurface >... | reverse complement strand
CATTGCGGTGATTGCATTGATCTCCGGCAAAAAACGCGCGATGATCACGAGTTTTCCACCTTCCTGCGCCGCGCTGTCGACGATGTCCGAAAGCGCGTCCAGCTTCGCGGTGCTGACTCGTTCCACGCGGTTCGTTTCGTCCCCGCGCAAGAACCCTCCTGTCACCTGCGAAAGCCGCAACAGGCGGGTCAGCACGTTGGTGGCGGTGATCTCGCCGCCTTTGATCTGCGCATAGCTGTCGCGAACCAGTTGCTGATACAGTTTTCGAGCCTGCGGTTCCATTTCGACCCGCTGGACGATCTCCGTGGTTTCCGGCAGATCCAGGCACTCGGCCTTTGTCGCGCGGAATGCGATGCTGTGGATGCGCCGCGTCAGTTCTTCCGCCATGCTCGCTTTCAAAATCGGCGTGTGATTGCCGTACCCAACCATATCGAAGTATCGGTTGCGGAAAGCATAGAAGCTGTTGCCGAACACCGCCGGATTCAGGAACTTGTACGGGCTGAACACGTCGATCGCCTTGTTCGCGATGATCGTGCCCGTCAGCAGCATGCGGTACCGCGCTTCCGCGCCGAGCCGGTGCATACACTTGCTCGCGGAAATGTTATGCGTCTTGATCTTGTGGCCTTCGTCGCAGACGATAAGATCGGCGTCCCAAGCGGCAAGCTTTTTTTCCAGCCTCCACGCGGATTCGTAGTTGATTACCGCGACCTGCAAACCCGATGTCGGCATTTGTCGTAGTTTCTCGATTTTCTTGGATTCGCTGCCGTTCAAAATGGCCAGCGAATACTCAAAATCCGCGAACTTGCGAAATTCCTCCAGCCAAACACCGAGGATGGATAACGGCGCGACGATCAGCATTCGCTCGATCTTTTGATCGAGAAACAGTCGCCCAGCGATCGCGATTGTGGTCAGACTCTTTCCTGTCCCCGTTGCATCTCCATCAGGAGCGCGCAGCCGCGGCTCTGAATGGAGGGTGGATCATCACCACCCTGATTGAGTCCAAACAAGCGGCAGGCAAATTCAAATGCCCGCCGCTGATGCTCGTATGGATGCGTTTTGACCGGCATCCGATTGATTTGATTCTGTTCCATGATCCCTTTCGGAAGGGGTAACAGATGAAATGCTTCTCCTATTCGACACTTCTATCCCGGAGAATAGGCGGTGGTCATGATCGGTTCTTCGCCGCGCAGCTCTTCGCTCCCCGCATCCCGCCGGGCCGCACTCCGGGACGTTATCCTCGACTATGCGGGTTTCTCATGACCACCGGATATGTAGTTTTCAAGGTTCAAAATAACCCCTTCACCGTTAAGTCACGGGAAAGGCCAAAGTAAACCCCCTACTCGAGAAATTTCCTCAGTCGTGCGTAGATCTTGTTCAACCGTCGCTGTATGGCTTGTTTCGTTACTTCTTCTGTCTTTGCGATATCAGTTGCTCGTTCACCCAAGAAAAACACACGCTGAACCAAATCCTGTTGCTTAGGCGTGAGCATGGGTAACGCGCGGCGCAAGGTCTCCGCATCCATCCGATGTAGCGTTTTCTCAAGCACATCTGCGTTGCGTGCCGCAAAGCGTTCATCTTCGTACTTCACGGCACTGAGCGTTGTGTGCCGCCGCGTTTCTTTTTGCGTGTTGTTGTACTCCTGCCGATCCAGTTCTTTCAGCGCGTCCGCAACCTCCGGCTCCACCTCCAATTCCTCGACGTGCCCATCCGCAAAGCGATACGTGATTTTGACCAGTTCCATTTGTCCGGCTCCTTTCGTTCAGAGCCAGACAATCGGCGCATTTTTGAGCGCACGAAAAAAAGGACCCGGCGCACGGCACAAAAAGCGCCGCTCGCCAGGCCCTATTCAGTTGTGTTTTGCTTATCCTTAACCCCTGAGGGCGGCAGCCGGAAGATCAGGTCACGAGTTCCAGTAGCCAGGGAGCGACCGGCCTGCCGATCAGCCGCGCGTTTAAATAAGCCATCTCCAGCGTCAGGCAGGTATGGCCGAGATAATAGCCGTCCATGGGCGTCAGCGTCATGGCAAGGTCGGTACGTTCCGTATCCAGTAAGCACAATGGCAGCAAAAACTGCACCTTGCCCTGATACCCCTGCGGCACCACGATACCGGGCTCAAACGACGCTTTACGTCGCGCCAGTTCGACGGCGGTTTCAAGCAGAAGCGATAGGTTCTTCGCCCGTTGCACCTCTATTGGAAGCCGCGCGAAGTTGTCCGGATCGCACAGAATGTGATTGACGTTTACTCGAATATCCCACGCTGGAAAGTATGTCATGCCTGTGATCGGTAAAAAGAACCCCGGCTTATCCGGCAGCGGCTGTACATACTTCATATCGGGCGCGACATCGTCAAAGAATCCACGGAAGAACCAATCGAGCATTGTATCTTTCCTCTTGTTGCGAGTAAAACATCCGTAGATACTTTTGTAATTCTTTGTATAGAGGCCTGTGTTAAAACATGCTTTTTCATTTCGGAGATAGAAGATTCGGTCTGCAAATTCGGGATCGGATTCATATTGAAAATTGTTGAAATCGATGACTTGCTTTTTGAAAACATAATTGACGTATTTTTCGAGGATCGGTGTGTCAGGATTCTTTGGTGGCAGCAATGGGTAAGAAAATCGCCACGATTCAGGCATAGCCATCTCAGCCAAAGAACTGAGATGGTCAAACCAGTTGGGTACATAAGCGAATTCAAATAGATCCGGTAGTATCATTTACTGGGCTCCTTCCATTTTGGAATCTCTTCCATCAGTTTTAACTTCAACATTTGGTAGGCATCTTGAGAAAAAACCTTCTCCTCGTGTCCGTCCTTATCCCGGCGGACAATGATTGAAAGAAACATCATATAGGGTTCGTATTCGTTCAAAACCTCATCCATTGCTTTTTTATCGCCGGAAACAGCGGCTTTGATCGTCTCGTATTTCAGATTCATGTCGTACTCCAACCAACGCCGTCGGCAAAGCGAAGGCGAAGACATATTATTTGTCAGGCTGATTCGCGAATCAGCGACAACCACTTTTTTATCTTTTCGAACGCACGGCTGCGGATATTTCTTACCGTCCGGTCGGTTACTTTCAACTCCTTGGCGATTTTCAGATCCGTCCATTCAAGCCAGAAACCAAGTATCAGTACGCCTAGTTCGCGTTCTTGCAAGCTTTGCATCGCTTGCAGTAAGAGTTCATTGTCTAGTTGGTAGGATCTGTTTTTGTATGCAACATATAAATGATCACCTTCATATTCATCCCGCCGCACGCAGGATTTCTTTACATATGTTTCGGGGCACTCCGCTAAAAACTCATACTTCTCCTGAATAGAAATATGTTTTGTGTAGTTTCGAATTGCATTGCGAAGGATCGTATGGCAATAGCTGTCAAAAAGCGCACACAAAGACGCTTCTTCTTGTTCAGAAAGCATTGTTTATCCTCCGCAATATGCAATTTTCAAGGTCCCTATTTTTCCCTCTATATAACAAGAACAATTTAACTTCCCAAAACCGGAAAGAAATTCGCGCCGTATAATAATATATTTTCGCCCGTGCTTAGATGACCATCTACTAAACACAGAATCTATGCATAACACGATCAATCCCAAAAAACAAAACGGCCCATGCCATAATGGGTCGTATAGGGCTTTCTTTAGGTTTCAAGTTTAAATCCCTTTGACGCCAGAAGATCTTATAGAAGGACGAAATAGTTTTCAACAAAGTCTAATATATCTCTAACCGCAAATATATTTACATGTCGTCTCTGCTGTTGTTGCATTTGAATACAGATATGGTCATCGGTTAAAAACCCGCGTGCAAGTTGCGCGAGTTCCCGTGGTGTTTTGGCCGCTAAAGCCATACCTCTGTTTGTAAAAAATCGGATATTTTCTTCCTCCCATCCGGGAATCGGTTTCGTGAAAATCAGCGGTTTTCCCTTCACGGCTACTTCGGTTGCAGATAATCCACCGGGTTTTGAAAGGACAACGTCCGACGCATCAACATAATCGGCAACGCAATTCGCGTATTCAATTACATGCAAAGACTTGTATGCAATTGACAACTCGGTAAGTTGCCGAAACAGGTGCTTGTTTCGGCCGCAAATCACATATACGTCCGTAATATCATCAAGTTCCTCGAGTAACCCGCAGCAGATCACTTTGATATCGCCATATCCCATGCTGCCTGACAATACTAAAATCATTTTTCTCTTCGGATCAATCTTCAACTTCGTGCGAACATCCTTATCGCAATTCCCCGGCGCAAACTGTTTTGATACCGGAATCCCGAATGGAAGATATCGCCTTTCCCCTGTCTGACGGGAATACTCCGGTATTAAATCTTTGTGGGGCAGAAAATACAGGTCGAGATTCGTCATGGCAGTAAACGGGATATAGCAATAATCCGTCGCGATAAAACAGGTTATCAGTTTTTTTGAAACTCCGACCTTCATCTCGGTTAGGAGAATCGCCGAAAATACCTGAGTTGCAATCACAGTGTCGAAATCGTTGTCAAGAACAAACTGTTTTAAGTACTCGGCCGCTCTTTTTTGCACACGACCATTGTGTTTTGTTTTTTGTTCCAACCGCATAGCCATTCTGTTTGCCATATTGAACAAATAAGGAGCATGAAGCGCCGCGCCGATATGAATTCTCTCCATCCGCTCCGATCGCTTCGGTGAAAAGAAGATCATAGCATCAACCATCACGCACTCGATGTTACGATCTTTTGCTTCTTCAAGAAGTGTTTTTGCGGCCGAATTATGTCCGCCACCGTTATTGCTGGATAGGATAAGAATTTTCATATACTAACGCCTCTCGCACCAAAGTTTTCCGATAAAAAGCAACAAGTCTCGGTCGGTTATACCGTTGTATCATGATAAAAGGTACATTCGATAAACTATAGAGAATGCTCGCAATCACCCCGAAAACCGAATTTGAAAAAAGCCGGAACAGTGGGCCGGCTAGTAGCAACAACCAATGAACCAATTCGGCTACGCAAGTTTCCTCAATGAGCCGTTTTATGTGTTTGCTTGACTTATCTTCTCCCAAGGTTTTTTTGACCATTGTTCGCATATAGCGGCTTTTATCAGGCAATGCTCTTTTCCATGCTTCAATTCGCAATTTCTTGTAAAAGTATCCTCGATTTTCCCATTTATTAGGAGCATAGGGAAATTTTTCGAACCTGATAGCGTCACGCGGCATAGCTTCCCCAAGCACATGGGAAATGATTCCCAGTGTTACAATAAAAGCTAAAAAAGTACCAACCTCTTTTAAAATCATCGTCAACTATCCTTTACAAACCACTTCTCTCTCAGAGTGGTTTTTGGTTGTTGTGTAAGCAAACACTATCTTTTTGAAAATAATCCCCCCCTTACATCGTTTATCGAACGTACCTGCCTTTTTGGATTAAGCGGAAATTCGACTCGTTTCGTATAACTCCCACAAAACATTGTAATCAGCAAGATTAAGCATTTGTTAATACGTCAAAACAACGATCAACGACATGTTAATCGTGATTTAACGTTCGTTTATGATACTGATAAATACATATTTTTGTTTGAATGATGTACGTTGGGCTTCTTACTAATAAAAGCATGTGAAGACTAGCCTAATCATAGATAAACAACACGATTGAATTGCACAGGAGCGCCAAAAATGAAAAAAAACATAAAACATAAATTTCAAGAGAGTGCTGGAACATTCATGTACGGACGTAACGGCATGGATCAGCTTTTGCAATTTTTGCTCTATCTTTCTTTGTTCTTCTTGATTGTTTCTACAATCCTGTTTTCTGTTTTGAGCGGAAATACAATTTCAGCAACCATCCTGCAATACGCAGCGATTGTGATTCTTGTGTTGAGTTATTTTCGCGCATTTTCCCGTAACTTAGCAAAACTGCGCAACGAAAATCTACAGTACCTGAAAACTGTATATCCAATCAGTAATTGGTTCCGTTCCAAACAACAACGTCTCAAAATGCGAAAGAGCTATAAGCTCTTTACTTGTCCCTCATGCAAAACAACGCTACGCGTACCGAAAGGCAAAGGACTAGTTCATCTGACCTGTCCAAGGTGTCACGCGAAGTTTGAAGGCAAGAGTTAACAAAGCCGACAGCCCGCGTTTATCATAAGGCGGATTCACGTAGTTTTTGCTTGACGAAACTGCAATGGAAAATTAGCATATTCGTTGGTCCGATGCAATTTCTAAGGGAGCAGCAATGATACCCCGCACATTCTCGAGTTCGATTGGATAACGGAAATGCCTAAATCTATTTATCGGCTCTTTTTGTTTGCTGTATCGTTTCTGAAGCTAACCTGCCGAATTCACTTCTTTTAGAATGAAAGCATATTTCAGGCAATACAACACAAGGGATAGCAGCATTGCCACCGCGCAAAGGATAACCATCCCGTTCGAGTATACAGCGGGCATCTCATTCCATAAAATATGCGCCGCCAAAGTTGTATAGATGCAGCAATTTGCTAATTTTCCGTACCAGTTGGCGCTAAATGTTTTGTTGGTTTTTCGCAAAACGATTAGGCCCCCAATACCCATTATGCTCTCTTTGACTATCAAAAAAATGCAAAGAGCGGTCATCCACGGAGTTGATTTTGCTAGGGCTATGAGAACACATCCCTGTGTAAGCTTGTCCGCAACAGGATCCAACACGACTCCAAGGTCACTGGTCATATGAAACTTACGCGCAATGAATCCGTCCAACACATCCGTAGTACCAGAAAGCAGCAAATAAAAGAAAGCTAACTGATATTGGTTATAAATATAGTAAATGATTGCAGGTATCATCAAGATTCGTAATACGGATAAAGCATTCGGAATAGTCAATATTTTATTATCGCGAATAATCGACCTCAGCATATTTCACCGCATTTTCTTTATGATAAGATTCTTTTTGTCATAAGTTTTGACTGTCCATGTAATACAATTTGTTAAGAGTTTTGCCGCGCTTACCATACTAAGTCAGAGCTACAAACATACTTCAATTTCGCGGTAAAATGCTGCACGAAGATCATTGGGTTATTCAGATTCTCATGCAAATCGTACGCGTCCAGAAAAAGGGGCTTTGCGGAACGTATGCCGCATAGCCCCGTTGTCCGTTCAACTGGAATAGCTTTTTTATCGATAACTAAGCATGATATGTTTCCAACACATTCATCGCTTCATATGATGACAAACATGCCCCTGCTTCCATAGATCATCCGCTACGGCAGCCCAACATTCGGCGGCATGCTCACATTTTGCCGTCAAATCATGTACGTCTTCCGGGCTTTCCATATCGGTCGAAGCGGCTCCAGAGACATCCACCATATACGCCAGGCTCTCAGGATTGTCCAGAAGCGGACACGGCCTTAAGTGATTTTCATTGAACGGCTGTCCGTTATGATATTGCATGAACAAGGGCGATTGATACGCTTCCAGCAGGGTCTTCGTTTTAATGTTCGAGTCGGAGTAATGAATAAACGCGCAAGGCTCGATATCTCCGTTTGCGTTAATATGGATGTATGCACGGCCACCTGCGATACATCCACCTACGAACTCGCCGTCATTCCAGAAATCCATGGTGAAAATCGGTTTTGTTTTGCGGTATTCTCGCATCTTATAATACATATACTCGCGTTGTTCCGGTGTAACCATCAAATCAGGAACCGCGTTTCTGCCTACAGGCATGTAGGTAAACAACCACATGAATTTTGCTCCAAGAGATATCATCTCGTCGATATACGCTTCGCTGCCAATAATTTCCGTATTCTCGCGCGTATAGCAGCAGGATATGCCAAACGGCAGTTTCTTTCTCTTGAGTATCTCCATGGCTTTCACGACCGTCCGGAACGTTCCAACACCCCGCCGAGCATCGGTTGCGTCTTCAAAACCTTCTACACTGATCGCCGGCACAAAATTTTGCACACGCAACATTTGGTCGGCAAAGTCTTCATCAATCAGAGTGCCATTGGTAAATGAGAGAAAAGCGCAGTCCGGATGCTTCGCACATAAAAGCAGTACATCCTGTTTACGTACCAACGGTTCACCACCAGAAAAGATATAGAAATAAGTCCCCATCTCTTTCCCTTGGCAGACAATATCGTCCATTTGCGCAAGCGTCATGTTCATTCGGTTGCCGTAATCAGCAGCCCAACATCCGATGCAGTGTAGATTGCATGCCGAGGTCGGATCCATCAGAATCGCCCATGGAACGTTGCAATTTTCTTTTTCTGATAGCTTGATCTGTCGTGGGGAACCGATCAAACTGGCATTTATCACGAAGTTTTCAAACAGCCTGCGACGGACTCCATCGTCAATATCCGTCCACAGACTCAGGATCAGACGACGCCAGTTGTTATCCCCATCTTGAAATGCGTTTTTTATTACTCGAGCCTGGTTGGAAACGACTCCATTTTTATCCGTTCGAATCAGCCAATCCAATATCTTTGGAACATTCTTCTCGGGATCTTTATCGATATAAGAAATTACCTGCTTTACTCCAAAAGCCTTCATGCTTTCCTTCAACGTAAAATCGCTCATATGCTTCCTCCTGCTATTTGGTAAACTCACAATATGGCTGTAAGGTTAAGCATATGTTAAAATATGTCTCCGACTTATTTGATCCTTCGTTCCTGCGAATTCACGGGTATCAATACCTGCATGATTGTTCCTTCGCCTGAAGCGGATTGCACTATGATCTTCCCATCGCACATTTCAAGAATCCGCTTAGTTATCGCCAACCCCAACCCCGATCCTTTTTTTACAGTTTGATTTGCTCCTTGATAAAATTTTTCAAAGATGTGTGATTGTGTCTCCTCATCCATGCCAACTCCGTTATCGCGAAAAACTATAGAAACATTCTCAGCTTGCTCCTCCATCGTAATGATAATTCTCCCGCAGGTTGGCGTGAACCTTATAGCATTGTCCAACAGGTTTTGCCAAATTTCCCCGAGCAATTCTTTATTACCGCAAATATTCAAAGGTATCAACTCGGGAATCATTTCTATTTGCTTGCCGCTCCAATCGGGTTCTAAAAACAATATGTTTTTTCGAATTTGTTCGTCAAGTGAGAACCATTCGCGCGGTAAAACTGTTTCAGTATTCTCTAATTTTGACAGCTCTAGAATCTTCGTAACCAAGTCGGTAAGTACATCAACCTTTTTTGTGATAATCGCAACGTACTGCTCTCGTTTCTCAGAGGATACGCCTTCGTTCAACAATTGCGCATATCCGCGTATCGTGGCTAACGGCGTTTTAAACTCATGTGAAATACTTGTAATGAAATCCGAAGCGAGTGTCTCTTTTTTGCTCAGTTGCTCGGCCATATGATTAAAGTTTTCGACAAGTTCCCCGATTTCACGTTCCTTTGGGATTTCAAGGCGCGGTGTATAATCCCCGCGTGCAACCCGAGCCGAGGCATCGCTCAATTCGCGTATGCTCTTAAAAATGAATCGATTTCCTAGGACCAGCACCACCCCCGTAGAGATTACCGCGCTGACAATCAGCGCCCAAAGCAACAAACGATTCAGGCTCAACGAGTCGTTTTGCAGGATTCCGAAGTTAACGCATAAAAGCCAGAGCCCATACAATAATCCCGAAGAAAGAATCATTACAATAAACGAAAAAAACGTCAAGTAAAAAACCATCGGCAATCGGTCCTGCACAGGTCGCTTATTTCCCCGCATATACTTCATCCTTCACAATCGCTTTGTACCCTAAGCCGCGCACCGTTGAAATCTCGAATTCCGACCAGTCTTCAAATCGCGCGCGCAGTTTGCTGATATGTACATTGATCGTCTTTTCATCGCTCTCCGAATCATACCCCCAAACCTCACTCATGATCTCAAACCTGGTAAATACACGGCCGGGATACGACAGAAGTTTGAAGAGTAAGTTAAACTCTTTTGGCGACAGAGTGTACATTTCTTCGCCTTTTGTTACCCGAAGCCTATCCGTATCCAGCGTTATATCCGCAATTCTCAATTGACGCTCGTTCGCTATTTTTGATCGGCGTAGCAGAGCGTTGACCCGTAACACGAGCTCCTTGATATCGATCGGCTTCACCATATAATCGTCCGCGCCGCTAGAAAAACCTTTATTCTTATCATCATAACTTCCTTTAGCGGTTATCAACAAAATCGGCATCTCCATGTTCGCCTCGCGTAAATCAGTAAGTAACGCAATACCGTCCATGCGAGGCATCATAATGTCAGAAATAATTAGGTCGATGTACGTTACATCAAGTATGTCCAATGCTTCCTTTCCGTTTGTAGCCGTAAATACATCGTGACCCTTACCTTCTAAAACGGTTTGGATTAAGTTGTTTAAATCATTATCGTCTTCAACGACCAATATCTTCGGCATATTTGTCTCCCTTCATCATGCGTTTCTCGTTGCAAACATAAAGGCGATCCCCTCGAATGTGATCTACTAAAATAATTGTGTTTTTCTCAATCAATCCATTTGTCGAAATAGCTTCAAACTTCTGATCGCTTACTAGAACATAACCACATGGTCGCAATGAAGTCAAGCATATGCCAGTTTTACCGATCAAATCCGATTTCAACTCAAGGTCATATGAACCGGATGTCTCATTTAGCGTAAGCCCTCGTTTGCCAAGACTTCCATTCGAAGACAAAGCTCGACGCACAACAAACGCCATCACCACAAGCAGAATGATTGTCCCCGCCAGCAATATGCTTCCAATAAGAGCGCCTTTCAAAGTGTAAGCCGAGTACATCACAAATACAACCACCGCTAGTCCGATTATTCCCGTTATGCCGATTCCTGGAATCAGCATTTCGATAATTATCATTACTATACCAAACAGCAACGCAATCAGCATGCTTAGCAAATCCATACTATTTTTGATCATACATATTGAGCAATATCGATATGGTTAATCGTCTCCTTCGTTCTGAATGAAGATTGCTAATTAATATCTACCTTTACTATTAAATATAGGTTAACCTAACGAAGTGATATGATCAGCATTAACATATATTTAACCTTTTTACTGTTCAATATTTTGCGATGAGGCAGGCGGAAGTTGGTCTCCCCCTCGACGCTCGACGTTTCTGTCGCGGCATGCAAGGCTGGTACTCTCCTAATCAGGTGCCCTTCATATGCGATTTCGACAGTAATGCCGCGTTTAGCTGTGGTTTTCCATTGCCATAGCATTCCGCCTGCTCATCATTTGTGAAATTATGTCGGTTCTTGAGCAATGGAGTAGTTATTATGAAGCATATACCGAATGTTCTCACAAGCTTACGGATTCTTTGCGCTACCTTACTATTGGCTGTGCCAGTATACAGCGTACGATTCTATTTGTTATACCTGATTTGTGGTGTCACCGATTTTCTGGATGGCCGGCTGGCGAGAAGGTTCCACGTTGCCAGCAAAGCAGGAGCCTCATTGGATAATATTGCCGACTATACTTTGCTTATGAGTACGGTCATAAAAGTTCTTCCAACATTGTTGCTGGATGTCTGGGCTTTGGTAGGGGGAATCTGTATGTTGACAGCGCGCATGTCGTCATCCGTCATTGCATGGATCAAATACAAACGGATCGTTGTGCTCCACACATTTGCCAATAAACTGCTAGGCGGCGCTGTGTATGCGATTCCTCTTTTAGCTGGTTTAGGGAACCATACGTTGTTGATTTCCATCATCAGTGGTTTCATGTGTTTTTCTGTTCCAGAGGAAATTTACCTGCTTTTAGCCTCAAAACAACTGGAACCAGATGTTCGCGGAGTGTTTTTCGATAATTCCAATATTCATAACGGATACTCCAAAATTACCGAAACGCCAAGGACGAGCGTAAGTGATTGACCTTATGCGCTATTGACCAAGATTCGCCGCACTCATTGTGATGGATTTCGGGCGTTTTTCCCAGCCATCGTCTTAATTGAATATAAGAACAGCAGACGGTTTGCCCACAGTCTCTTTATTGGCACAACCGTCCATTTACGGAGGGGGCCATGCAACTTTCGGCGTCCACAGGACATACCATAACCGGCAAAACACAAAAGCCATACACCGATCTGGGAAATAGAGGTCTCATTGCCATACCAGCCCTTTTGCTATTAGTATCCGTCATTTATTTCCACGGATTGTATGCAAAGATTGCTGTTTCAATTGTTCATATTCTATGTGTTCGTGAAATCATCAACGCGGTTTCCGCTGTCGCGTCACCGATCCGCGGACTCAGCTATGGATTTGCTGCCGCGCTTTTCCCCGCTTATGAGTTTCTGGGTGGACAATCTGCTGTTAGTGGATTATTAACACTGTGTTTGCTGTTGGTTTTTCTTGTGCTTATAATCTGTCAACGCGATATCATGGATGGTCTTTATACCATACTAACCTTGCTTTACCCCGGCATGTTGTTTGCGTCTTTCTATGATCTGCTGTCCGTACCGAACCAACGAATCTCCCAATTCCTGTTAATTATGACATTTGGGTGCGCCATAGTTGCGGATACTTTTGCGTACTTGGGCGGCTCCGCATTTGGACGGCATAAGCTGATTGAAAGAGTCAGTCCACATAAAACTGTGGAAGGCGCGATTTGCGGATTTGTTTCTGGGGCGCTATTTGTTTTTATCTTCGGATCGCATTTTCAATCTGTATTTAACGTACATTTAAACAAGATTCATTACATTGCATGGGGTGCTTTGCTTTCGTTCTTTTCACAAGTCGGCGACCTGTCCGCATCTTATTTGAAACGTTGGTTTGGTATAAAGGATTTCGGAAAAATCTTGGGCCCGCACGGGGGAATGCTGGATCGGCTGGACAGCATGCTTTTTGTTGCTCCAATCGCCAGCCTTTTTAGTATAATTTACCTGTAAAACCAATTGGGCTAAATCCGAATAGAGGGCAACACTTGCTAGGAGTATAAATATGTGGAACGTTATTCTGTTAGGACTTGTAAGCTTTTATTCTGACATTAGCGCGGAGATGGTTTATCCCATCATTCCGCTCTATCTGATCTCCACGTTTGGGGCGACCCCGGTTCTGATTGGGCTTATCGAAGGTATTGCCGAGAGCCTTGCAAGTCTATTGAAAGTATTCAGCGGTTATGTCACGGATAACTGGGGCAAGAAAAAACCGATTGCTTTCGTGGGCTATGCCGCTGGACTAGTTTACAAGATCGCGCTCATCTTTGCCGGTTCGTGGGCTGGTGTTTTGGGTGCACGAGTCATTGACCGGGTTGGAAAGGGTATCCGTACCGCTCCCAGAGACGTTATGGTATGCGAAAGCGCTGACGAAAACAATTTGGGGAAGGCATTTGGTATTCACAAAGCGCTGGATATGGCTGGTTCAGCCATTGGTATATTCGTTAGTTTCCTTCTGCTAGAAAATTTGGATAAAACCCTTGCGTACAAAGAACTGTTCGCAATCTCTATCATCCCGGCTTTGTTGGGATTGTTTATGTTCTTTTTTATAAAAGAGAAACGCACACATTGCGACATGAACAGGCGAGAACCGTTTTGGCAAAACATGAAAAAACTGGATGGCCAACTCAAACTGTATCTCTTGGTTGCTTTTCTGTTTACACTCGGAAATTCTTCAAATGCGTTTCTTCTGTTGCGCGCAAAAAGTGTAGGCTTTGATGATAAAAATGTAATACTGCTTTACTTTATTTTCAACCTAACCGCATCTATTCTCTCTATTCCGCTTGGACGGTTGTCTGATCGAATCGGCAGAAAAAAACTGCTTGTTACGGGCTATATCGTTTTTTCTACGGTTTACCTTGGCTTCGCCTTCGCATCCAGTCAAACTACTATAATTTTTGCTTTTATCCTTTACGGCTTCTATACGGCTATGATAACAGGAGTAGAAAGAGCTTATATCGCAGAAATATCACCCAAGGATTTGAAAGGGACGATGCTTGGTCTGCACTCCACTATCGTAGGCGCTGCTTTGTTACCCGCCAGTTTGATCGCAGGATTTTTATGGGATGGATTCGGAGCACCGGTAACGTTTATGTTTGGCTCTGGAATGTCGCTCCTAGCAGCATTCACTTTGTTTCTATTCATGAAAAATAAAGGCCTTCTAGTTAATGAAAATGCTTAGACGCCTAATTCTAGCAATTAAGGTTGATTCAGCCAGATTGATCCTTGACCAATATTCGAACTTGGTAAAGGCAGAATTCAGCCGATAAGTTCTGCTGTCATAATATGGCAGCACAGCACCGTACCCGAGTTGGCTATTTTAACAAGAAATAGAGGAGAATCCTCCAACAGATTCTGTTTACGCGCCTGAATTTAGAATCGGATTGGATTTTGCTCCACAAAGGCTCATAATAACGTTAACTCAATGGTGACGAGAATACTTTTTGTGCCACATCAACTGTTTTCACGTTTATTTCCAGTGCGCAAAAACAGAATCCCAAGTGTGTTTGGGCCACAATGGGATGATATTGTGCATCCAGCAGGTGTTTCAATAACCTCGTCAAAATGGGCAAATTTAGCAATTGTTGCTTTTACATCGTCAACTATATCCGATGAACACATCGGATGCGTTATAAATACTCTAGAATAGTCTATATCTTTCTTGTCTTTTAGTTTGTCTTTTACATACTGTTCTAAACAACGTTTGAAACTGCCATTGTACTTCTTGCCAACAATCATCTTCCCATTGATGACTTCTATACATGGTTTGATCTGAAAAACTCTGGCGCCATACATTTCCAGCCCTGAACAACGGCCTCCCTTATAGAGATAATCCAATTGATCAACAATAAAACTCGCATCTACCCTCGGTGTGATTTCTTGAAGTCGCCGGAGTATAGCCTCCAGCGATTTTCTTTCACTGGCCATTTTGGCAGCCTCAAAAACAAGATGGCCGCTCCCGGAGGATAGATTCTGCGAATCTATTATGAATACATTTTTGAATCCTTCCGCAGCAATAACGGCATTTTGATAACAAGAAGAGAACCCCGAGCCTATGCAAATGTGTACCACGGCTTCATATTGTGGGGATATTTTTTCAAAGAAACAATCATACTCGTACGCATTGATCGCAGCAGTCTTGCAGTTTTCTTTGTCTCGTTCGACAAATTGGAATAAATCCCGAGGCGCAATATCCACACCGTCGTGATACGTCTTTTCACCAATCATCACGACAAGTGGCGAAAGCGTGATATTCATCTTCTCCAATATTTCCGAAGAAAGGTCGCAAGTGCTGTCTGCGGTAATTTTAATCATATGATCTCTCCTGAATTTTAAAATATAGGATTGCTTTAGAGGTTCAATGCTTTTTGTAGAGAGTCCATTGTTTTTGAAATACAAAAGTCCGAACACGCTACTATCTGTAGTATGGAAATCAGACTTCGAACAGCTTCTAAATACTGGTGATATTTTAGGATTTATAGATTAAATGTATGTTAAGACAAGTCAATTCTTATGGGGTTGACTAAGGCTAGATTACGCTTTAGTTTTGAAGAATCGCAGGCAAAATGTGCACGAATAAAATCGCGCCGAAATTTCTCGAACTATTTACATCAATTTTGCTATCTTGCAGACACCGTCATTACAACTGTTAGGTTGTTTGTGCATAAATACGCAGGTTGCCTTTGGTGGAGAAAAAGAACCCACGATTATGCAGGCTATGCAGGCGCAGAAAACATAGTTTATCCTGCTACCCATTTTCTTATTTCTTTCTCTGTCTTCTCTTGAATACGTATAAGTGAAGGGTCTCAGTTGCTTACTCAATGAACTCAGATAACCAAAATTCCATTTAGCTCAGCGTTCAACGCAAATGCTCATAACGCTCTATTACCGAGTCTAGTATACAATCCCATGATACGCAAAGTGTCATTTTTGCATTCACCCCGATGCCTTTTGTGATATCAGGATGATCAAGAGCAAATTCAATGACAGAAAGCAGACTTTGGTCGTTGTCTTGGCAAATAAATCCAGTCTGTCCATCGACGATTTGCTCTGCTGCGCCACTGTTTTCCACTACCGCAGATGGAGTTCCCATTGCGGCGGCTTCTTTGACAACCAGACCAGATGTATCGTACATCGAAGGAAACAGAAAAAGAGTAGCGGCCTGATAAAGGCCGTTCAACAATCTTTCGTCTGTAATATGGCCAGTAAAAAGGATATTTCCCAAAAGGTCAAGCTCTTCCGCCCTATCGATGATAGATTGCTTGTCCGGCCCCTGCCCCGCTAATACCAACGTAAACGTGCGTCCATCTTTTTTTAATAGTGCGCAAGCCTGCAATATTCGCAGAATATTCTTCTTCCAGTTAAGTTGTCCGCAATACAGCAAAACATTGTTCTGAGGAAGATGAAAAGTCTGAATCGCCCGTTCACGATCCCGCTCATCCGGACTTGTTGGCGATATTCCGTTTGGCATAATTACAATGTCGCGCTTAAACCCATATTCATGCAGAGCTTGAGCCGAACTCTCGCTGACCGCCCAAACTTCATCGCAGCGGCTGTAAAAATCTACAATGTACTTCACCCCAAGGTTTGCGGCCACATCCATTTTTGTGATCTTATAAAAATCGTCGTAATAGCGCGAATGAAAGGTTCCGACCATAGGGACTTTCTTTTTTCGAGCAATGAATATCGCCTCCCTTCCCGCTATAAACGGACTATGCGCGTGTACAATATCAAGCGGAATTCGCTGGATGCGCTCTCTATAATGCGCATCTAGCGGCGGAATACCCGTGTAGTACTGTTTTTGAGTCGGGACTTCAACACTTAAAAACTCTAACAATTCATATGGTGTATTGCCCAGATAACCCAGCTTCGACATCGGCGCAATAACATAGCACTCATGCCCTTTTGTAGGCAGTATGCACGCATAATTGTGTACTACTCTGCCGACACCATCGACGATCGGCAAAAAAGAATCCGTAAACTGACCAATTCGCATAACTCGCGTCAATCCTTTTTGTCAACTCATGACTGCTCCGACTCAGGTTCAACCCCACGTATTCCATCTATATGGACAGTTATTTCTTCAACCTTCAAGCCAGACATCGACTCGATGGCAGAACGAACACCGTTCCTGATGTTTTTTGCAACACTCAGCAGATTGTTTCCATAAATCGCAAGCACGTGTAAAGTGATTTTAATAGCTCCATCCTGTTTTCCTGGCAGAACTTCCACTCCCCGCTTTACATCAATTTTTCCAAAGATCTTCGAAATGGAATCGCCTAGATTATTTGAACTCAACTCGAACACGCCGCCATTCTCCGTTGCGGCAATCCCGGCAATGCTTGCTAGCACTGCTTCCGAATAAGCAATTGACCCGTCAGGCATGTGCAAAGAGAAGATTCCACTCATCATATATTCCTTTCACTCATCTAAATTCAGCTTTGCTTTATGTCTACCGACGAATTTTGCACGTGTAGTGACCTTGCTCCCAAAGCCTGTCCGCCGTCGGCATCCAGCAAGCTGCAGCATGCTCGCATTTGCCGGATAGGCATCGAACATTTTCCGGGTTCTGCATGTCGGTCGATGCCGCGCCGCTGCCTTCAATAATCTCTACAAGCCGCTCCGGATTGTCCAGCAACGGGCATGGGCGCAGCATATTCTCGTTGAACGGTTGTCCCTTGCGATACGCTTGGAATAACGGCGATTTATAGGCTTGCAATAGTGTTTTCTCTCGAATGTTTGAATCCGAATAATGAATGAAAGCGCAGGGTTCAATATCTCCATTCGCGTTTATATGTAAGTAGGCCCGCCCGCCGGCGATACATCCGCCGACAAACTCTCCGTCGTTCCAAAAATCCATCGTAAAAAGCGGCTTAGTTTTGCGAAACTCACGAATCTGATGATACATAAACTCACGTTGCTCCGGTTTGGCAAGCAATTCCGGCACGGCGTCGGCCCCCACGGGCATATAAGTAAAGAACCATGCGAACTTCGCGCCTTTTTCGATCATACTGTCAAAAAAATCTTCGCTTCCGATTACCTCGGTGTTCGCGCTTGTATAACAGCAGGAAATTCCGAACAATAGTTTCTTTCTCTTCAAAATCTCCATCGCACGGCTTACCGCCTGGTATGTGCCCGCACCGCGTCTGGAATCGGTTGCGTCCTCAAACCCTTCTACACTGATGGCCGGCGCAAAATTCTTCACTCGAAGCATTTCGTCCGCAAATGCTTCATCGATCAGCGTTGCGTTGGTAAACGCCAGGAACGCGCAATCCGGGTGTCGTTCGCATAGTGTAATAATATCCTTTTTCCGTACCAGCGGCTCTCCGCCTGAGTAAATATAAAAGTACGTTCCCATCGCTTTGCCTTGTCGAATAATACTGTCTAATTCTTCAAGGCTGAGATTCAATTTGTTACCATACTCAGCCGCCCAGCACCCAATGCAATGCAGGTTGCATGCCGATGTTGGATCCATCAGAATCGCCCATGGAATGTTACAGTCGTTTGCTTCAATCGTTTTTAGCTGTCTGGGAGCGCCAATCATGCTGGCATTGATAACAAAGTTTTCGAAAATTGTTCTCCGAACCCCCTTGTCAATATCTGTCCATAGGCTACGAACAAGTTTTGCCCAATTGCTATCCGGGTCATTGATTGCATTGCGGATGGCCCCAACTTGATTCGTTATCGTTCCCCCCTTGTCATGTCCTTGTAACCAATCCAATATCCGTGGTATATTTTTGTCGGGATTGCTGTCCATGTAGTTCAACACGCTTTTGACAACGAGTGCTTTGGAAAACTCCGATATTGTTCTTCCCATTTGATTCTATCTCCTTAATTGCTTTACTTTTTCCATAGTATCTATCTGACAAATCCGAAATCCTTTTGCTTTAAACATATTTCATTTCTTTATTAAAAACACTCCAAATACGTTAGGCCCCCCGTGGCAAGCTACGGCAGCGCCGATTTTCATCTTGCAAATCTCCTTAAAGTAATGCTTGCCCTCAATCTGTCCAATAGCAAAATTCAGCAACGCTTCATCCTGTATGGCGTGAGCAACGACCAGAATGTCGCGTTCATTCTCTTCTAGCGGTAAAAGCGTCGATTCAATATAGTCGCGTAAGCACCGACGATAAGACCCCATAAATTTCTTGCCGACGGTAAGCCTTCCATCCCGAATGATAATGCTTGGCTTTATCTGCATTGCGCTCGCGCCAAAGTAGGTCAGCGTGGAACATCGTCCGCCTTCATGAAGGTATTCCACTGTTTCTACAATAAAACTTCCGCTTATTTTTTCGCGAAAATCAAAAAGGTGCTCTTGCAAATCTATCGCATCAAGAAATTCCTTCTGTTTAACTGCTTCCAGCGCTAGGAGCGCGCTCCCGCCCGATATTGTCGTCGAATCCACTACGTAGACATTCTTCAGTTTTTGCGCCGCTATCATCGCATTCTCATAGCAGCAAGACATCCAAGCGCTTTTCGCGATATGTACAACGCTATCATGTCCTGCTAGGCATTCGATAAAGAATTTCTCATATTCCATCGGATTTGCCGCGGCAGTTTGGGGCAGTTTTTTCGTTTGGCTGTAGTACTCAAACAACGTTTCCTGTTTAATATCCGGGTAATCAAAATAGTCCGTCTCATCCATACGCACGTAAGAAGGAATCACTTTAATCTCGTAACGTTCAGCCATTTCGGGCGTCATATCAAACGTACTGTCTGCAGAAATACAGATTTTATCCATGTTTTTTGTCCTTTTCCGATATTTTGATAACGTCCGTTACCATCTTTAGCAATTACTCTCGTTCAGTCGAACGCATTGTTTAACCGGGACGATGGTATATGCCTCATGTGTATATTATTCTCCGTTTTGTACTTTAACGCAATGGCCATTATGTATTCGGTTTGTGTCTTATTCTACTTTTATTTCAATTTGTGTTTCTTTTTGGCGTATGCGTCGTATCACTCAAATGAGATCTTCTTACTATGGCGCTGTCTTTTGGCTTCCGCTTGGCTCTTTGGGATAAGGGTAAAGCCTAGACAAGACAAACAGGAGCATTACGTCAAGAATGCTCTGCATGATCCAATAGACGCCGATAATTGCGGGTACGGAAAATGCAATCCAAACACTTGATAAAGGCATAATATACTGCATCAATTTCATCGATTGAGCGGTCTCATTCATGTTAGCCGGCATTTCGGCCGGGTTTAGTTTTTGCCGGATTAGCATAACAAGATACGACGAAAGAAACGTAAATAGCGGAACCAGCAATACCCAAGATAGATGTGTGACGGATGGCGTTTGAGACAAGTCGATAACCCCGCCCAACACCGTAAATTGGGGAAGCGCAACATTTCCGGTCAAATCTGCAAACGCCGAGAGATTATTCTGTAAATGGGATATGATCTGTATTTGCGAAAGCGTTCCTTTGGTTTGCAGCAAAGATTGGATTCGCGTCTCTAGGGCGGAGATTGTTACAGAGTCAAGCCCGCAGATATAAGTCAACGGCTTCGTTATAATTGCGTAAAGCGAGAATAGGATCGGCATCTGAATCAGCATCGGCAAGCATCCGCCAAATGGACTCTGTCCATTTTTCGTATACAGGTTCATAACCTCTTGATTCATTTGCGCAGCAGATTTTTCGTCAGTCTTATTCTTATACTTTTCGCGTATCGCCTTTTCTTGAGGTGCGAGTTTGGCGCGCGCAATCGTAATTTTTTGTTGGTGTATGCTTAGCGGAAGTAATGCTAGTTTGACTACCACGCCAAATACAAGCAAGGCGGTCAGATAATGGCCGGTCAGCCCATAGATAAACTTAAATAAGTACCCGAATGGCATTCCGATATATTCAAAGATTTGAAGGATGTTTTCCATTCACGTAAATTCCTCTCCGTGCTTCGCTTTTGTAATTTATATACGAATTATCTAATATACTTACCATTTTTGCCCGACTGAAGGAGTTCCCGAAGCCTTTTCAACTCCTCTCCAAAGCGGATGGATTTCAAATTTGGGAATGCTAATATCATCCGACGAATTTGTGAATTGATCGTTTTTGTCCCTTCGTTAATTGTCGTGAAGACGGAAACACATCTGGTTTTTGTCGATTGGATCGGCACTTCCAACCGGTTCCCCAGATCTTGCAGAATTTTCCCGAGTTCCAAAATTTTTGTTATTGTATAGATTACATCTATCAGAAGTATTAAAAAAAAGCTTACAACAAGCGCGGAGCGCATTGTTGCAGATAGTCTTGCAATAATGGACGACACGGCAGGATGAAGAAATAGAATCAGAACGACAGATAACGTTCCAAATACAATGATACCGGTCAAATAGACACGTCCATGAATATTGAACTTTTTATCTGAATAATCCCACCAACGCGCATGAAATAGTTTTTCCATGATTACGGATGTAACGTATTCCAAACCGCCTGTCAGCAGCGCGGCGGCAAAAAAAAGCAAAACAGTATTGTGAATCTTACCGAGCAATAAAATATCCAGAGCAGCACCGCACCCGTATATCGGGCAGTATGGACCATTTAAAAAGCCGCGATTGATAAAACGCTTCTTCTTTATAGAACAAAGAATCGTTTCGTAAACCCATCCGAAAATACTGTATGTTATAAACCATAAAAACACGATTTCAATGCGCGGCATTTTTTCTTCCTTTAACTTGCTTTTTCCCAATATAATGCAATACCTCACGCATCGCACATACTTTGTCGGCAACGGAGACGATCACACTTTCTAAATACTGTGGTAATTGCGGATTAAGGGGGAACATATGCTTGACAATGATATCTCGTTCAATATCAGACAATGAAAAATCACTTTCCGCATTTCGTAAAGCGCGTTTTGCATGGTAAAACCCATGAAGACGATGCCCATCGTTTGCAGCGTGCCAATCATACAAATAGTAATCATGCAACAAGGCGCCTCTCACCAAACTTTTCATGTCGACATTGAAGTGAAAATGTTCCGCAAGCCTTGTACTCAGCCATGCGACCGAAACGGAATGATCGTAACAAGTGACTTCGCCATGGTGCGGAAGCATTTTTTCGTACTGCATGCCCTCTGACATTAAAATTTCGTTGGAATACGCTCCGAAATGAAGCGCCAAAAATTCCGCCGAATTATCTGTTCTCATTTTCTCACAAACCTGTTCATATATAAATACTCGATGTTGACATAAGTAACACGTGTATAATATAATGCAAGTGTAAAGGCAATGACAATGGTCAAATTCATATCAAATGGGGAATAACCCACGTTGGAATCGACTAATGTGAAAGAGGATGTGACTAATGAGTAGTCCAGAAAAGACAGATCTGCGAGTGATCAAAACAAAAAAGGCAATCCGCAATGCGTTTGCCGAATTGTTGTCGGAAAAAGATATACAAAAAATAACAATCAAGGACATCGCGGACACTGCTGTGATCAATCGCAAAACATTTTACAATTACTACGCTGGAGTATATTCGGTTGTTGATGAGATCGAAAACGAAATCATCATGGCCTTCATTGATGCTTTGCGGGATGTTGATTTTAAGCAGCTTTTACATGAACCTTACGAGATATTCAAAAAACTGACGACGATTATCAATAGTGATTTTGACTTCTACAGTCATTTAATGAAGATGGATAGCAATACAAGTTTGATTTCAAAGATCATCCAAGCATTGGAGGTCAATATTAAAAAGTCTTTTTCCGAACAAATCAGTATGAACAAATTCACGCTGGATCTTGTCTTTGATTATGCAATAGCGGGTATGATTACTGTTTATCAGAAATGGTTCAACTCTGATAGAACAGAATCAATCGAAGAAATATCTAAGGCGTTGAGTATCATTGTTTCGTCCGGCGTGAATGGGCTGCTGGAGAACGGTATATAGTAGGGTAATGTGAAAGCAAGCCTTAGTACATATAACTATTATCCAATAAGTTTTATTGTGTTGCTGTCCGAACTTTCGGACTAAAATAAATCGATGTAAGAAACCAAAAAGATGCTGCAAAATACTTGCCCTTCCGTTGTTGGTGGAGCGGAGAATCAATTGTACAACGGGAAGCGGTTCAAGGCACTGACGGTGCTAGACACGTTCAGCCGGGAAAGCTTAGCCATCTACGTGGACAAATCGATCAAAGGCGAGCAGGTTTGCGAAGAGCTGGAAAAAATCAAGGCAGCCCGCGGGCTGCTTAATAAGATCAAGGTCGATAACGGGCCTGAATTCATCTCACGGGCACTGGACGCCTGGTCGTACTTCAACAAGGTCAAGCTCGATTATTCCCGACCCGGTACGCCGACAGACAACCCGCACATTGAATCCTTCAACGGCAGTTTCCGGGATGAATGCCTAAACATGAACTGGTTTATGTCTCTGGAGGATGCCAGAGACAAAGTTGAGCGCTGGCGAAGGGACTACAACGAGTTCCGTCCGCACAGCGCACTAACATACCTGACACCGGCCGAATTTACCCGAAAAACGGGCTCGGAGGCCGTTTGAACATCGATTTTTTCTCACTCAAAGTGGACTACTCTTTGGGGGACACCTCATGTTGTTTTTGAGTATTCCGCATAATATGCATCACTGTCCGTATTCATTGCGATACTTGAGGGTGCGGCGCTGTGTTCTCGCAGTTCGAGTCGATTTTCAGCAAGAATGTAATAGCCGTTCTGCGTAATGATCGTCCAACGGTTCTCACGATTCTGGTCTTCAAACATGGGGTAGGCGTAGCCGCTCTCCAGAAGGAGTGAGGCTCCCGTCGGAAGACGGAGCAGAGATGTCGCGTTGGTTTCGATATCGTACTCATTCTCGTAATGATAGGAGGAAGCCAGCGTTTCCGCCGTGCAGACGTCCGTCAGATACATCGCCATATCGATAAAGTGAACCCCTAGATTGGTCATGCAACCGCCGCCCGCTGTCTTTCTGGAAAGCATCCAGGGGGATGTCGCTAGATATCGAGAAGGAGGTCCTGCGACAAAACGATACGACATGTGGACTATGGGTGTCTTTAAATAGCTGTTCTTCAGGTCGTATATCGTGTCGCTGTAACGCCACACAAATGGGATCGAGCAGAAGCCATGCTTCTGTTCACAGGTGTTATAAAGCGTCTCTACCTCGGCTGCGTTCAGACCGGCGGGCTTTTCGATCGAGAATGCAATTCCAGCCTCAAGCAGATACATTGCGACCTCTTTCATCCTCCAGTGTGGAGCAAAGGCGAACACAAAGTCGGGCTTCGTTTGATTTGTCATTTCACGGTAATCCTGATAGAAAGGGCAGCCATATTGCGCAGCATAAGTTGCTGCAATATTAATCGTATCATCGCTGATGCCGACCACAGAACCGGCCGGGAGACCGGAAAGATACAAGGGAAGATGCCAATGGCTCACACCCAGAAGTGCAATCCTCATACGGTGTCTGCTTTTTGTTACAATGCTCCGGTGATCACCGGAGCATTGTAACATGATTATATCACTAAATAAGTGTTTTCAAATAGTCTGCCGATTTTTTCATTCCTATCGATGCATCGGGAATGTCATCCGGGTGCCATCTTCTTTCATACTCAAGAGAGAGCCAGCCGTCGTAGCCGCGTTGTTTCACCATGTCAAGAATCTCAGGCCATTTGATGATGCCTTCTCCGACAATCCTCGTGAAAACATTGCGCTTGGATTCCTCGGGATGGGAAACCTCAGATGATGTGAACGTCACCCCCTCCTTAAACACGAGGTCTTTCACGTGCATATAGGCGACGTACTCCTGCTGGATGGCGATGGCGTCCTCATAGTCCTCTTTTCCAGTGAAACTGAGGTTTGCCTGGTCATACAGGATACGCACAGCAGAATGGTCGATGTCGCGAATGAGGTCGGCGCATTCACTCGCTGAAACCGCCATCGTGTTGAAATGGTTTTCAATGACCAGCGTGACGTGCTTTTCCGTTGCCCTGCTACCGAGAAAACGCATGGATTCCACGAGCTTTGCGCGTCTATCGGCAAGGTTGTCATAATCGCCTGCCTGTAAGTTTCCACCGTAAATGCGAATGAAACGCGCGCCGAGATAGTCACATGCGTCTATTACGCGGCAAATGCACTCGATTTCGGATTGTCTGACTGCATCGTCGAGTTCATTGAAACGGGAATTGTAAGGAGTCAGGCAGCATATCTCGATCCCGTTCTCCTTGGCGGTCTTCTTTACAGTATCCAACTCTTCTATCGAGCAGGCGCAGGATATTCCGCTTCGGTATCCGTCCTGGACAACGATCTCCGCGCCATGAATTCCAATATCGCGAAACAATCTGATTGCTTCGGACACGGTATATTCCGGTGTGCCCATGGTATGTCCGGCAATTTTCACAACATTTCTCCTCTTTATTCCATGGCGGGCAAGCCCGCACTTTTTAGTATTCTGTCGAGCAGGACATGAGTCTTAAAAGCGTCTTCAGCATTGGTCAAGGGAACCCTATCCTCTTTGATGCAATCAATGAAATGACGGACCGCATTGCTGAAGCCCATCCTGTCTTCAGTACGCGCCCAACCCATAGCAAGAGGCGTAAGCTCGGTTGTATGTTTTTCCTGCCCGTCTATAATGGTCACGCTTTCGGGCATTTTTATAAATGCGGAACGATTTCCGCCGTGTATCTCTATGGTTTCCTCCCACTGGCCGGAACTTCTGTCGGCAATGAGGATTCCCGAGGAACCGTTCTCAAAAAGGAGCTGAGCTGTGGTGAATGTTTCATAATTGGGATCGGTGAACTTAGATATTGCGTTCACATCCTTTACCTCACCGCCGTAGAAGCGCAGAAGATCAACCATATGAATGGCGTTTTCCAGCGTTGCATGATACTCGGTCGCGGGACGGTTTTTCTGGGCAATAATCACATCAGGGATGATATCTGTGTAGTACTCTTTTGCCTTCACACAGACGGGCGCGTAACGGCGGTTGAACCCTATCATCAACTTTCTCCCAGTTTTCCTGGAGAGTTCGACCATGCGCGCGGCGTCCTTGATTGTTGTTGCCATAGGCTTTTCGCTGTAAACATCAATACCGGCGTTTAATAGAAACTCGATCTCTTCGACGTGTACAGCCTTCGGTGTGAGAACAAAGGCTCCATCCAAACCAAGGCCAGCAAGATCTACAAGCGAGGATACAGCATTCTGCGCACCGCACAGTCTTTGAGCTCGTTGCGCTCGTTCAATGTGGTTGGCCATGATGCCGACGATCTCCACATCGTCAAATCTGGATAACGACGGTAGATAATTGTTTTCAGATACATATCCGACTCCAATTACTCCGACACGTACGGTTTTTTTAGCCATTCAACCCTTCCTCCTTGCAGTATTCTTCATAGACATCGGCTAGGGTCTTCCTTTCGTCACCGGTAAGCGGTCTGATGGGAAGACGACATGTATCGGTACGGATAACGCCTTTCAGCATCAAAAGTGTCTTCAGCGCTGGAATGCCGGGAATTCCTTCCATTCTACGGTCAGTCTCAACAATCTTCTTCTGAGTTTCCATCGCGCCCCTAAAATCACCTTCGTGAAACTGTTTGAAAAGCCTGATGAATCTATGATAGAAGATGCAACCCGGACCGGTCACGGTGCCAACGCCACCTGCAGTCAGGCATTGTAAAACCAAGCTGTCGCAACCGATCAGCAGTTGTGGAACGCGTCCGTCGGTATTAAGGTAGTCCTCGACGCGCATCAGGTTCGGACTACTGTATTTGATGCCGACAATATTCTTATAGGCTGCCATCAGACGCCTCAGCAGTTTAGGGGTCACATCGTTTGTGGTGCAACCTGGAATGTTATAGACATATACCGGAAAATCACTCGGAAGCTTTTCAATGACCGCTGAATAATATTGGAACAGAGCTTCCTCGTCCATTCCAAAGAAAGCAGGGCTCATTACGCCGATGCCGTCCGCGCCGATTTTGACGGCGTGTTGCGCATGGGATGCCGTATCCGCAGTAGTCATACTGCCGCACTGTATAAATAAAGGTAGCCTATGGGCATTTGTCTCTGCCATGACCTCGGCGATATGCTCGCGCTCCTCCTTGGACAGTAGCAGGCTTTCGCCGTTTGTTCCATTAGGGTACAATGCGTTTACGCCAGCTTCCACAAGATAATTTGTGAAACTTTTCAAGGAAATATAATCAATAGAATTATCCTCGTTCATAGGGACTATTGTAGGAATGACTACTCCTCTTAATCTTTCTTTGTACATAGTATCGCCCTCTCATATTATAGTTTGCATTTATGTAAAAATATCTGTCAACTCAAAAATCAGTTGTAGAAAGTTATGTTCATACTATGCGGACGAAACCCAACAACGTTCCCTCGCATCACATTTTCTTTTCACTGGCATCTTGCAGTTCATACATTAGGTCACTGAACGTTCATAGCTAACGTTTCCTGCATAATCAGTGCTCTTCTTGCTCTCCGTTGAACAGTTGTTCAGTCGCGAGCCCCATACAGCATTTATCTGTATCCCTTTCGCTAGCGTATATTGGTAGTCGCATCAACCAAATTTAACTTCGCGCTTCTTACTTCTTCCAGCGTAGGAATTGATATGCCTGCACCTTTCCTTGACACTGCAATAGAGGATGCCACTGATGCTGTTCTTATAGCTTCTTGAATTGGTTCACCAGTTAACAATTGCCCCATAAAGAAACCTAGAAAAGTGTCTCCCGCTGCAGTTGTATCGACAACCGGAACATCATAAATACCATGGCAAATTATATCCTTATTTGATAAAACCATAACGCCTTTGGCACCAACGGTTAGCACTATTGTTGATTTCGGAAACAAAACACGCATTTGCCAGAGAATGTCCTCGTGATTTTTCTTGCCTGTCAATTCGAACCCTTCCACTTCATTGATGAAAAACCAATCCACATACTCAAGCGGATAATTTAAAATTTCTCTGCTGAAAGGTGAAGGATTAAATGCAATCTTTAACCCACTACTGTATGCAGCCTGCATAATAAAAGGGATATCGTTAATTTCATTCTGAAGAACCAATATATCTTCATTATCGAATTCTTCGATCACTTTCTCAATCCGTGTTTTATCATTTTCGTAATTTGCGCCTTTATGTAGCAAGATGCTGTTTTGCCCTTTCGCATCAATCTGGATAATTGCATGTCCGCAAACAGAGCCTGAATTATCAATGAACGAAGTATCCACTCCAGCATTAACTAACGAGTCTACAATATTTTCACTATCCTTTGAACATTTACCGCAATGATATACCTTTCCTCCTGCTTTGGAGAGTGCGATCGATTGATTTAATCCCTTTCCCCCTGCATTGATTTCAACAGATAAACTTGAAATTGTTTCTCCCGGTTGAACAAAATGATTGACATGATACACATAATCAATATTAATTGACCCTATGTTTAAGATTCTATTCATTCACATATCCTCACTTGATTCCATAGCTAATTCGATTTCGAAGATATCAACTAGAGCAAAAGTATGGATACACTAGTTAGTCGTTATCCGGAATAATCAATACTCTTCACTTACAAGAACCTTCGCAATACACTTTGATATGCGACAATGTTCTTCACCGAGTTGCGGTTTGTGAAGCTCACCTGGAAAGATAATTACAAACTGTCCTTCACCTAGTTTAATTTCGCCGGAATAATTTCCGTCAGTTAAATACATATCTTCATCTGTATGAATCACTTCTTGTGCGCAATTTGTCTGAGCAAAATCAATAACTTCCGTACCAGCGATACATACATGGATATCAAGAAACTTCTTGTGATACTCGTATAAGCAGTCGCGGCTCCGTGTTAAAATCCCCTCTTGAAATCGAATATTCGAATTTTCAAATACAGACAGATTATTCGGATTTTCTACAATGTTTATAAAAACCTGAAATAGGTTTTCAAACTCCTCATGAATTCGAAAATACCGATACGCGTTGGTCAAACTATCAGTTATCATGTGTCACCAATATTAGTCGGTTAAATTTTGAAATATAGCCTGAGCTTTGTTGCACTCCATTGATTGTTTATCGACATATCGGCTGGATACTATCGTCCTAAAATTCCAAAGGATAAGTATCCAGCCAATCCAACTTATGAAGGCAGAATTCCTAAGACCATAAGGCCAGATAAAACCGGCCTTTTCAAAGCCACGAGTGTCCCACTCTCAAATGCAATTTGCGGAAACATTCGCGCGTACTATCCCTAAAGTGTGCTTCTAAAATGCGGCAAGTTTCATTCCTTTTGCCTCTAAATCTGATCACTTCGTTTGCATTGAAATCGCACGATTGCATATCTGCGCACAAAGGCCGCATCCATCACATTTATCCGGATCAATAATCGGCTTCTTGTTGTCAAACTCAATTGCATCATAAATACAGATCTCTTTACATTTCCCGCATCCGATACACTTCTGATCATCAACAGATGCAGAATACCTTGATGACCGATCAACGTCATTTAACGGCAAAATCTGTTTCGCAGCATGCCCGATTATGCTTGATATCTGATCGATTTGATGTTGTTGCAAATATGCTTCCATCGCATCTAGAATTTTCTTAATTACTCCGTAACCCTTCATATAGATCAGCGAAGCAACTTGCACATTATTCGCACCCGCTAACATATAACGGATGACATCTTCCCAGCGGGTAACTCCTCCTGTAGCGCTGATCGGAATGTGCATGTACGGATATGATTGAGCAATCCACCTCATAACTGACTGCACAACCCATGGACCGCCGTGACCACAAATTCCCTTGTGCATGATTGGCGACATTGACTCAATATCGATTTGCAGTCCAGGTCCCCTATTGAACATGGTGACCCAATCTGCTTTCGCCTCTGCTAAGTCCAATGCGCAAATGATCGGATTCGCCATTTGTTGAGTCATTTTAACCCCGACAGGTATGCTAACAGCAGCTTTAACGCTGCGCAATGCTCTCATCGCAATGGGGCCAAACTCTTCGCCTTCTCTCAAAACTGCACCGACTGGACAAGATGGCACGATTTCAACCGCATCAGCCCCTGCCTGTTCAACCACTTTTGCGTATTCGGCCCAACACTCATGTGTCGCGCAATTTAAGCTCGCAATAACTGGCACGTTAACCCTATTTTTTGTTTTAATTATCTCCACCGCATATTCATCAATACCGCCTTCAAACGCTTGTTCATACGACATAAAACTGATGGAATTATAATCGCTAATGCCATTCCGAATAACAGCAAAGCGCGGGAATGGGTTATATCGATTCACCAACTCTTCTTGTATGGACTTCAAAATTACCGCGGAACAACCCGCGTCTTCAGCCCGTAGCGCATGTTCAGCATCCTTCGTAGTACCAGCTGATGCTGCGATGATCGGGTTTTTTAGCTGTAGGCTACCAAAGTTTATCTGTAGATTGGGGCTCATATCTCCTCCTATTAATTTGCGTGTAGTACTCCCATTTCCATGAATAAATCCGTAAGGTGTTTTCTATACTGGATAAACTCTTGAGTTTCTGTCACTCTCAAGCTTCTCGGTCTTGGAATATCTACGTGAATGATTTCTTTAATTCTCCCGGGTCGCTGTGTCATAACGATTATTTTATCCGATAAAAGAATAGCTTCGTTTATGTCGTGTGTCACAAAAACGATAGTATTCTTTCTCTCCATCCATATTCTTTCTAAATCTACTCGCATTTGTTCTCTTGTCAGTGCGTCAAGAGCCCCAAATGGTTCATCCATCATTAGTAGTTCCGGGTTGTGAATTAAAGCACGACAAATAGAAACCCTTTGTTGCATTCCACCAGACAATTCAAATGGATACTTATCTTCAAAGCCTTCCAAGCCAACTAGCTTGATTAACGTCATTGCTTTTTCATAACATTCGGCTTTATTCATTTTTCGAAATTCACCCTGGATCATAATATTACTAAGAACAGTACGCCATTCAAGCAGTAAATGATCCTGAAAAACGAATCCTACATCCTTTACTGGTTTTGAAATGCTTTCGTCATCTATCGTAACCAACCCTGAAGTATTTTTCGTCAAGCCTGTGCCAATAAACAAGAATGTGCTTTTCCCGCATCCAGATGGGCCCAGAATTGATACGAATTCTCCTTTTTTTGCTTCGAAGCTAATATCGGTTAGCGCTTCTGTTTTTCCGCTGAACGTTTCATAACACATTCCAACATGTTCAAATTTCAACATAATAATCACCGTTCCCAAATAATTTGATTATCATTATTCTGCCAGAGTCTGTTCTCTGGCAGAATAATGATATACCGTGCTAAATAATCAAATCGGTTATTTAGCGGGGAGCTCGTCAGGCAAGCATACCGTCGTGTAAAAAACGTCTGCAGGGAACGAACCATCGAGACCCATATAGTCCCTTAGAAGCTGAATACAGGTTTCCCACTCTTCCGGAGAAACATCCGCCATCGTTTTCGAGCTATCCGTGAACATGCTTGCAAGCGCTGCATCTAAACCGCCACGTGCAGTAGCAACATTCAGATCCGGATAATATTTCTGCATGATAGCAATTGCGCCATCGGGATCATTCCTCGCATCTTCCCAGCCTTTGAGGGTGGCTGCAATGAAGCGCTGAATCGTTTCCGACTTATCTTCAATCGCATCGCGACTCGCCAGAATAGAAAGGCCAACGGTTGGAGCACCGTAATCCGCGAACCGAAGAACCTTGGCATTGAAGCCCTTTTCTTTCACTTCAATAGCATCGTTGTCTGCACCGGCGAGAATAGCATCAACCTGTCCCGTAATCAGTGCTGTAACTTTAGATTCTCCGCCCATCGTAACATAATTAACTTTGGTTTCATCAATATTATTCGCTTTTACAACTGCCTGCCAGAGTTTGCTCGGTCCGTCACCAGTTGCAAAACCAACGCTCTTCCCTTCAAGGTCTTTCGGGGAGTTGATGCCACTTTCATCAAGCGTGATGATCGCAAACCCATTGATCTTGTAAATTGGGCATACCACTTGGACCGGAATTCCCTGGGTAACTGCCGCTGCAATGGAAGCAAAATCCGAGAAGCCAACCAGCTCCGTACCCATACCAATCAATTTTGCTGTGGTTCCCGAACCCGTACCTTCAGCAATCGTTACGTCGAGTCCCTGCTCAGTGTAATAGCCTTTGTCAAGCGCTACGTAAAAAGGTGCATGCAAACCGGAAGCTAAATAGTTCAGTCTGAACGTAATTTTTTCCAGTTCCGGCGCGGCTGTTTCCTGAGGAGCTGCTGTAACTTCACTTTGCGCAGATTGTGTCTCCTGTGCTTCTGTCGAATCCGTCGAAGTGGCCGTAGGTGTTCCACACCCTGTTGCTATTGCAGCTAACAACATTACTGCAATAATCAATGCAATAAACCGTGACTTCATTTTCTCTTCCTCCTGTATTTTTTTACTGACAATTATTCTATGAATAATGTCAATTCTTATATCAGCATGCTACGATGCCGAACTATCAATTTTATTCTGCAATAGATCCACACGTTGACTAATATGCCACGGTATCGCTTTTCTTTCGATAAACTCTATAATTTTGTAGAAGAAAATTCCCATCGCACTTAAAACAATAAGTAACGCGAAAAGTAGCTTCGTATTATAATCACCGTTCGCCCGAAGTAATAGATGTCCCAACCCGCTATCGGATCCTAAAAACTCAGCTACGATGGCTCCCACCGTGGCAAATGCTATCGAAACCTTTAACCCGGCAAAAATATGCGGTAATGCATTTGGAAGTTTAATTTTCCAGAAAAATTGCCATTCCGAGTCGCTCATTGTTTTTGATAGGTAAATTAGACGTCCGTTTAAAGACTTTAACCCAACCGTTGCATCAATGAGAAGTGGGAAAAATGAAAGCAAAAATACCATGAGAATCTTCGGTGTAACACCAAAGCCAAACCAAATAACAAACAAAGGGGCTATGGCTACTTTGGGAATTAACTGTATTAAAACCATAAACGGATATAAGGTTTTTTCAAATGTTTTCGAATACGATATCAATGTAGCCACAGGGATGCTGATAATGACTGTTGCTGAAAACCCAATGACAATCTCATACAAGGTGGTGAATAAGTTCTTCTGTATTTGCTCCCAGTATTGAAACAACGCTTGTATGGAAGCGATCGGCGATGGCAGCACGTAATCAGGTATTTTAAATAACAGTACAGCGATTTGCCAAATGATAAGCACAGCTACAACACTCAATATCGAAGGAAGTGATTGCTTAATTTTGTACATGATTAGTTGGATTTTTGATTTTTTTGCTTCTTTTTTCTTCATGACACTCACCCTTTTCTTTCACTTATATCTGAAATGATTTAACTGAATTGCCCTCAATAATTGTCCCCTGCAAAATTCTCAAGTCAATTGGTTTATCCGGATGCTTAATTCTTTCTAGAATCATATCGCCGGCTATTTGTCCGATTTCGGATCTGAGTTCCGTGATGTAGGTTATTTTCAAATCGATCAACTCCTCTAGCCCGACTGAGCCGAACGATACTACGGAAACTTCCTCTGGGATTTTTACGTTCATGTTCTTAGCTTGAATTAAGAACCCTGTTGCAATAAGAGCACTACCAGCAACAATCGCTGTTGGATGATTTTCTTTAGAGAATAATTGTGCAAAAGCATCCTTTCCGAATTTAGTGTCGAATTTTCCAAACAAGATGTTCTCATTATCCAGTGGAATTCCGTTGTCATAATGCGCCTTTATAAACCCGTTAAAGCGATCGTAATTCGTCGACAGATCCTTAGGCCCCGTGACCATTCCGATATTTCTATGTCCTTTATTGAACAGATAGCACGCAATGTCATACATAGACTTCTCTTTATCGACATAGACGGAATCACAAATGTTTTTCAACGTCTTTCGATCAATAGCCACAGTAGGGGTTTTTATACTTCTGAGAAACTCCGCAATCTCATCCGAATCGGGGCTAACGATAATACCATCAACTCTTTTCGATTCAAACAGACTGATATTCTCTTTCTCTTTCTGTATATCGGAATCCGTACTAACCATTAACATCGAGTAACTTTTTTTTCGAATGACGTTTTCTATTTCTTTAGCGATCGTAGTAAAAAACGGGTTTGAAATATCTGAAACCGCAACACCAATAGTATTCGTGGCGCTCATTTTCAGGCTTCGCGCAACATGATTAGGCATAAAACCCAATTCTTGAATTGCTTTCTCAACACGATTTCGCAATCCTTCATCTACAGAGCCTAATCCATTAATTACTCTGGAAACTGTAGCAACGGAAACGTTAGCATGTTTGGCCACATCTTTGATAGTTACGTTCATAATTACCTCGATTGTAATCGTTTACTCCTACTCGTTATTGAAAGGATATATGTGTTTTTCGGTGTTTCAATTGCTTAAGTCGTTTTACAATCTGCTGTGTAAAGATTTTTTAAAAGAGAATTAGACGATGTCGAAGAGTATATGATCAGTTTGTCAACATTAACTTCGATTCTGTTGCTGTTATTTGGTGATGGTTTCCGGTAATCGTTTACTCTACTTTTTATACCATTTATTCTTATCTTTGTCAATATGTAAAGCAATCGTTTTCTCGATAATTTTTTTCGCATCTGCTTTGCAAGTTTCACTTAGATTTTTCATCATTATTTCTTCGTTATAGTGAACATCAAAATCCAAGTAAGACGGTCTGGTTTCTTTCAGAGTGGATTTCATAAATAAATCCACGAGGGTACACATTAGCGCTTCACTGCATTCAAAAAAGGTCTCCCCTTCAGCCATTATTCTCTTGCGATCTTTATGGAAGTTATTGAACATAACTTGCTCTTTATTGCTGGTTTAAGTTTCATTGTTCCACAAGAGCGTATAATTTCTGTCTGCATTCTTTTGGAAAAGAAACGAAGTAGAAAATCTACTAAAAAAGCAAAAAGATTGGGTTGGCATCTGCGGTGAACGTATACTGGTGTATAGACTACGTGGATAAATCGATCAAGGGCGAGCAGGTCTGCGACGAGCAGAAAAAAATCAAGGCAGCCCGCGGGCTGCCTCAACGGATCAAGGTCGATGCTGGACCTGAGTTCATCTCCCGGGTGCTGGACGCCTGAGTACACTTCAACAAGGTTAAGCTCGATTACTCCCGACCCGGCACGCCGACGTACAATCCGCATATAGAATCGTTCAACGGCAGCTTCCGGGACGAATGCCTGAACATGAACCGGCTCATGTCTCTAGAGGATACCAGAAGCAAAGCAGAGCGCTGGCGAATGGCTATAACGAGTCCATCCGCACAGCGCTCTTTTTTCAGTATCTACCATTGATTAAATTGATCAATTATATAATCATCAGTACGCAAATCCAATGTTTTGCGAAATCTTCGTGGGACACATCCAGCTTTCGTAACTTATCTTTCTTTCAGCTCAAAATGAAATCGAAAGAAAAATCAACTGTCTTGTTCGACCTCAACAACTACCTTCCCGTTCCCCGGCCGCGAAAACCTGCGTAAAAACCGCCAGGTCGCACGCGCCTCGTCGTGGATTGCACCGTGCGGCATATCCTTGACCTCCAGATAGCAGACGCGTGGATTGCCCAGATCGTTGCGGTAAACATACGCGGTCAGGCGCTCGCCCTGTGAGTATCCTTCCGCAGGGGTAAACGCGTTCTCCGCGTTCCAAACCTCGTCGAACGCCCATGCCATCGGCTTTTTCTCCGCGGCGGGGCGCGGTGTGCCGCCGTTGAGTCGAATATAGGTCTCCATCATCGCGTCGAAATTCTTCAGTGCAAACGCGATCTTGTGATCCTTGTCGCCGTTGACTGCGAACAAAGGCATTTCATAACCGTCTTTCAGCAGCTCGTTTTCCCAGGCTTGCATCGGCGGGTT
>Ga0209016_1000709_pt1 | contig 35726 bp, 31 predicted proteins | sample EPASupsiteSAE305_FD_187265 | JGI IMG/M metagenome (GOLD analysis project Ga0209016, IMG submission 187265) | Bioremediated contaminated groundwater microbial communities from EPA Superfund site, New Mexico - SAE3-05 (SPAdes) (version 2) | ecosystem: Environmental > Aquatic > Deep subsurface >... | reverse complement strand
AGAGCAGGCCGCCCAGCGCCGTCTGGAAGGACAGCGGCGCGGAACCCATGCGGCTGTAAAGATACGCCGCGGGAAGCGACAGCAGGAAGACGGCCGCCGCCGAGAAAAAGGCCTGCCTTGTGCGCCTTAACTCAAGTTTAATGACAGCCAGCATATAAGCCTCCATGATGGGTCATATCGCCAGTCTTGTGAAGCGCCCATCCCAATGCACAAAATAGAGCCTGGGCAATGCGGAGATGAAGAAACCATCTCCAGAAGCAGAAGCCCAAATCAAATTCGCCGCACGGATATGGGAAACAGGAAGTTTTTTGATAGAAATCGAATTCTTGTCAGCAACATTAATGGAGACAACATACAGACCGTCACCGCTGACGAGGAAATCAACCTGCTCCCCCCGGACACGCAAGCAGACGACAAACAACGAACACTCCGGTTGTCCTGTCAAATTCGAAAGACGCCCAATCAAGTCTATTCCACGCAGAATTCCGCCATCCGGGGTCAAAACATCAACAGGTCCCGAGTCTGAAACCAGCTTTCGCGCCATAGCCCATCCGCCACGATGGTTGGCAATCGGTTTCATTGCGCCGACCGGTATTTTCACAGTAGCTGTCTTCCCGTCCAGGCCGCAGGAAACAAGATGCAGTTGGCCGTCCGACATAAAAGCCGAAAAAATCAATTTCCCTTCCACTTTGGAAAATCGGGGGAATCCATACTTATAGTCATGACCAGCAAGCAAAGGAATGCGGCAAACCACTTTTTTCCCGTCCACTTTCGCCGAGAAGGCGCTCTTCCCATCCGGCAGCAGAGCCTGTCCTTCGTCGTACATCCGCCTGTCCCTTTCCTTGTCATCTTCCTGCCTCCAGCGGACCGCGCCGCCCTTTTCAGGCAACGGGGCGAACCAGTTTCTCCCGGAAACAGAAGCGAAGAGCAAAGGAGAAGAGGAGTTCCCGGACTGCAGTACCGGACGCATTGCTGGCTCGTCAAACCAGGTTTCCAGTTTTCCCTGACCGGCAAGCCCGAAACTCCACACCTGATACCTTCTGCCAGCGCCCGAATAAGCCCGCCCGCGCAGTACCCACAAAGTGCCATCGGCGGAATATGCCGCGCTGAAGGAGGCATGCGAGGCAAGCGGCAGGGCGAACAGGCTTTTATTGTCTGGCGGAAGCAGGCGTCGTATGGTTCCGTCCGGATACAAAACAGCGGCGGCGCCACGCACTGAAAACATGAATAGACCTTCAGCAACTTTGTCGCTGGCACACTTATCCTCGGAAATATAAAGTTTGCCCGGCAACAGCCTGTTTTCCATTGAGTATCTGGTATACCAGCCGACACACAGAATAGCCGCAGGACCGGCCAAGCCTACCAACATCGCCGCAATATTCCTGGCCGCATAATTACGCGGCTTAAGGACAGTTGTCCGGGCCCTTATTGACAGCATGGCAAGGAGCGATGACGACAACAGCAAAAAATACAATCCGTAATACCATTTCATGCTGATAGCACTCCCAAACCACGCCAATCCGGTCACAGTCATCCCGCCAGCGATGAAAACCGCCGCCAGAGGAACAGAGGATACGGCAATCCCGATAGGCCCGCTGGCAAAGGCGTAGCAACAGCAATAGAGAGATATTGCCGCCGCAAAAGAGGCAAAAACCGCATCAGCGCCTGGAATCATCAGCCATACAGTGGGAGGATAAAAACAAGCAACAACCAAATATACAAGCAAAAGAAGCAGGATGCCATAGATTAAAACCACTACCAATCCTGAAACAGCCCGCTTCACCGGGGATACAGGCGCCAGCACATCAGGAGTACTGTCTGAATCCGTTCCGCTTCTGACGCCGATTACACACCCGAAAACCCCCACAAAAAAAACAAGGATTATCTCAATAGAAAAGGACACGGTTGAAACAAGCAAAAGGAACATGACAACGCTGGCGGCGAATAAAATCAAGTGTTTGCGCAGTTCAAGCCTTATGAGAGTATTCATATGTCCCCCTGAACGGATTCCGGATTTTGTCCATAAAGTACCAGCCGCTCCAGTCGTCCACCTGCCGGACACCGCCTTCCCATGTGACAAAGTAAAGCCTCGGCCCCCAGTGGATGAACGCTCCGGCCCGTCCCGGAATCACGATGAACACAAAACGCCCTCCCGACGGATGAACCAGAGGCAGTCTTGCCCATTTAAGCAACGCGCCGTCGCTTACCCTGAAACTAACCAGAAACACGCGGTTCAGCAATGCCTCGGCCACTCCATCCGAATACTTCATCAGGACGAAGTTGTCGGCAGAATAAACCGTGTTATATTCCAGGCCGCCAGACTTTATCAGGGGGAAACGGAAAGTGCGCCTGATGCTCATTTTTTCCGTCAATGCGATGACCTGCGGCGGAAGAGTTTCAAGCCTGGGGGACAGTTTTCCGTCCGAACCGATGAATTCAATGCTGTCTGTCCGCCAGTTGACCATTTCGCCATATGAAGGCGAAGCAGTCGCCGCTGAGAGCATATGGTCGGCGGCGGGTCGGATTTCGGCCTTGCCGCCCTCATTCGCCATTACGTTATAAAACCGCCCGCAGACATTATTATCCCCGGAAAGCCTGACGCGAAACACGGGAGGATTGCTCCCGGCTATTCGCTCGGCGTATTTGCGCTTACCCTGGAAGCACGGTGCTGACGGAAGAGTAAGGCTGCGCTTCTTTCCGCCGAAGAAATAAGACAGGTTCCTGCGCCCCTCATGCAGGGCGATTTCGCCCGCCTTCCACAAAAAGTCCGCCATCATGCCGCTGTCGAATTTTTTCCACTGCGGTTCCGAGCCCGGCGCGGGGATTTCCGCGACCAACTCCCGAGAATGATTGAACAGCAATATTTCCCCATCGCGATATAAAAAGGCCCGGACCGGTATTCTTCCACGGAATGAAGACAGCAGCTCCCGGCGCCAGCCGGAATCAAATTTCCAGATGCGATGTTCCTGCTCGCGGCCGCCGGAGTAGACTGTCTGAAGGACGAGAAGTCCGCCTCCCGGCAAAGCGACAAGGTCCTCAACCGCATTGCCCAGCACCGCCGAAAACGAGCGGACTGACCATGGTGCCGGCTCAAGAAGCCTGCGTATCTCCCCGTTCTCGCCGACAGCCGCGAGAGCCCCGCGAATGCTGGTCATGAAAACATATCCCGAACCCGCGCCCGGGACCTCGCTAATGCCAAGTTCATGTGAATAACGGATAAAGGGCCTGAAGGCATTTGCCCCTGCATGCACGCGCAGAAGCGAAAGCGCCAGCAGAACCGCCGGCCCTGCCAGCAGCAGCAATCCGGCGAACGTATTGCGCAGAAGGGCCCCGCGCGGGGAAAGGACGATATTTCCGGCGCGGATGGAAAGCAGATAAGGGAATCCCGCGGCGGATACCAGCGCGAAACACCACAGGCTGGCAGAGAGGGAAAACGGGTCTGCCTGCCACATGAAGAGCGCGGCGGTGCCGGCCGCCATCCCGGCCGCGGTTATGATAATTGGCGGAATCATCGCAAGAAGCCCGAGTGGAACACTTCCGAAAAAATAGGCGCAGGAATAGGCCAAAACAACGATATATGCTGACAGGACAGGCATGACCCTAGTCCATGAGGAAGCAATTTCGGCGGAAGCGTGTCCGCCGGCCAGCCGATAACCAGAGAAAACCAGCGCGGCAAAAGTCATTCCATAGGCAAGAGAGACGAGCAGGCCTGAAAAGGACCTCTTCCACGGGGAGACAGGAAGAATATCCTCAGCCGCCGTGTTCTCCTCGGCGCGCGCTCCGGCTCCGGCCGTCAGGCCGAAACAGGCCTGCGCGACAAGCACTCCCGCCACCACCCAAAAAACGGCCGTGGCATGAAGCACACCCGCACCGCTATGGGAATAGCGCGAAAACAGCGCCGCCGCCGGGAATGACAGGCAGAATACGGCCACTACCGCCAGCCATACGGAAAAGTTTCTTCGGAACTCAAGGTTAACAAGATGTCTCATAAAATACCCCGGCTATTCACCGTGCATACGGAGCAGGAGTTTCATTGCCCCGCTGAAATCCATCGGCGTAACTTCCGCGTTCTCCAGCGCGCCGCTTTCCACCACAAGGCGGGCGGATTCCTCGTCCAGAGCAGCGCAGACGGCCAGCGCCCCGTCTTCCATGACATGCACGGCCTTCACCCCGGACGGAAGAGACCCCTTGCCGCGCCGTCCCTTCACCATGCGCGTGCCCCGGCGCAGATGCTCCGCGTCATAAACACCCGCTATGGCGCCTCCGGCCAGAACCCACACCTCATCCAGTATCGCCCCCATCTCCTCCGCGTGATGATTGGCTATCAGCACGGATTTGCCCTCGTCCTGAAGGCGGCCTATCAGCTCCCCAAGGACTTGTTCCCGCACAAGGGCGTCAAGCCCGGAGGTGGGTTCGTCCAACAGGAGCAGTTCCGCGCGGTGGGAGGTGGCGCACACCCAGGCCAGCTTGGCCAGAGCGCCCTTGTTCGCATCGGCAACCCTCATATTCAGGTCAACGCCCAACCGGCTGGCGCATTCCGCGGCGGCAGCGGCGTCCCAGTTTTTGAAGAGACCGGAGCGCAGCTTCAGCTCTTCGGCGAAAGTCATGAAACCATGAAAGGCGGGACGTTCCGGCACATAACCGGCGAGCTGACGTATTTCGCCGCTGCCGTCCGGCGCTCGCCCGCACACCGAAACGCGCCCTTCGTCCGCGGCCAGCAGGTCCAGCGCTATTTTAAGGAGAGTGGTCTTGCCCTCACCGTTGCGCCCGATAAGGCCGACCACCCGGCCTCGCGATACGGAACCGGTCACCCCCCGCAGCACCTGCTTTTTGCCGAAGGCCCGTTTCACTCCCTCAAAAGAAATCAGCATTCCTTCATTCGCGTTCCGCATTTTTCTCCTCCCTTACGGTCTTCTCGATATCCGACCACTCCATGCCGCTTCTGCGGGCAAGCCGCAAAGCCTCGCGCAGTCCCCCGCGCGAACCGGAAAGGCCTTCCTGCGCGAGCTTCCGGGCCTGTTCCGCCACAAGGCACCCCGCCCCGCGGCGCGTTTCAAGTATGCCTTCCTCTACTAGCTCCCTGAGGGCGCGCGCGGCCGTGTTAGGGTTTATCTTCAGCTCGACCGCAAGCCCGCGCACGGTTGGCGCGGGGTCGCCGGGACGCAGGGCGCCGCGCGCCACAAGCCCCTTTATGCCGGCCTTTACCTGGTCGTAAATGGCCACCGCCGAATTGAAATCTATCTCTATCATAAAACTCCCCGCCTCTGCCCCGGCATATCCTGACCGGGAAAGTGTACTAGTGAGATAGTACACTAGCAGAATAACACACATCCGCGATCCTGTCAAGGGGCGGTTGCGCGGGGGCGGGTAAAATTACAGAATGTACGATATGGCAAAAAACACTTCCGGCAGAGAACTCGTGCTTGGCTCGTTCGGCCTCGAAACCGCACAGATAACCGTGGAAACGCTCGGCGCGATGAAAAAGTGCGAAAAGGTGTTTCTTTCCGCCATAGACGAGACGGAAGCCAGGCGGCTGTCGGCCTGTTTCCCCGCCGCGGAGAGCATAAGCCGCATGCCGTGGGAGAAGCAGGAAAAGCTTCTTGAAAATTTCTTCCGGAGCGGGAGCAGGGCCGGAGTGATGCACTACGGGGACCCCGATTTCCTGTGCGGGCTTACGTTCAACCTGGACAAGTTCTGCCGGGCGAGAGGAATCAAATTCACGATCTTGCGGGCTGTATCTTCGCTGCCGCCGCTGCTGCGCCTGCTGAGCCACGGCAATCTGGAAGGGCGCGGCGTCAGGCTGGTATGCCTTAGACCCGCCAACTGGCCTGTCATCCGGAAAGCGCTGGACCCGGATATCCCCATGTTCATTTTCGAGCCGGACGCGCTGACCGTCCCGAAAAACGCGGCGCTGCAAAAGGATTTTCTGTCCACGTTATCGGACAAATATCCGGCCGGAAGGAAATGTGTTCTGGCCACGGTGGGAAACCTCCGGGACACGGAAGATACCCTTATAACGTGCACCGTGGCCAATCTATCCAAAGCCCTGCCAGAATTAACACAGCGCACAACCCTCTATATAGCGGGCAAGGACGAATAACCATCCACACGCTTTTCGCGTAAAAAACGCCGCGCCGCCAGACACTATGGCGACGCGGCGCTAAGTTGTACAGCCAACCGGATTAAGGTTCAGCTAACGGCACAGGCAAAGGCTTAGCGCGCTCTCTGTGAACAAGCTCTACGACCCGCATTACCCCGGACTTGGAAACCGACACCTTTGCCACGAGGTTGGAACTGTTTTCCTTAAGCAGCGCATTTCGCTCGTTTACATAAAACCTGCCTATGCCATACTCTAGACGCCACTGCGACTTCTTGGCCTTCACCCATAGACCATCCGGCCCGGCTTTTTTGGAACAGTCAACAGCCTTGTATACGACTACAGGCCCACCCTGAGTCTGGACCGTGCCGGAACTTATTAACTTAACATACATGGAGCCCGACAAATGGCAACCGAAAGAATCCGGAAGCTCAATAGGGTAACTCAACTGCACATACTGTCCACTGAACAGGTCGCGCGGGTCCACGGGCAACGTTTCAAGCCAGACTATCGAGGCATCTCTATGCGAGTCCATGAGAAATGCGGCCCACCCGATAAAGAAAGCGAGCTGGCAGAGTAATACGACACGAAGCCTAGTCATTCTTATCCCCCTTTACCGCGCGGGCAATCAGAATCTTGCGCTGCATGTTAGCCACATACGCGAACCCTCCCAACAATATGCCAAATCCAAGGAAACCGAGACCGCTCATGAAAAGGGAACCGAGCAAATCCACAAACCTGGTCAACAGCACTATGACCACAATCCATATGCCGTAATTTATGCACCGAGTACTGGCCTCCTGCCCTCCATAGCGTATAAGAGCTATGCCAGAAACAAGAAGTAAAGCATTGGCCGCCACTGTACCCAGCATGTGCGGCGAAACAGAATCCACCAGAGGAAGGAGCATGGCCCCCAGAAAAATAGTCCGTGCCAGCCATTCGTATCCGGAAGAACCGGGCACCAACCTTACTTTTGAAAACAGAACAGTCAATACCCCGGCGATATAAATGCAAGCAGGCAGCAATAGACCCAGCCAAAAAGGATTGTCAGGCCAATAATTGTGGTGATTTCTGCCGAAACCATAAAAATACAGCACCCCCGCCAGCAGGAAAAGAGGCCATACGCTCTTTGCTTCCTCTTCAGACTCGGCGCTCCAGAAAGTCAACATCGCGGCGCCAGCGCAGAGCATCGCGCTTGTCACCTGCCAATAAGGGGAGAGCCCCATCGCTTCCACAACAAAAGCCGCCCATGCAAGTGTTGCCAGCCCGGCCCAGATTCTAAATCGCGGTATGCGGACAAGAACCAGAGACCAGACGGAGGCCAGTAAACCGGCGGCAATGCCCCATGCCATCAGTTTTTCCAGAAAACCAGAAGCATCTTCGATATTAAGGAGTCCGTTGCACTTCAGTCCGAGGATCATGGTGGCAAAAACCAGAACCGCCTCAAGAAAAGCGATTTTGCGATTTTCGCAACAGAAGGCCAGCGGCAAGGAAAGGATCGCCCACACGACAACAGGTTTTATAGGGTCGCCAGAAAGCTGGAAAATCTGCCCGTAAAGCCCGATTCCGGCGATGGGCAGGGCAAACCACAGAACCTGAAAAACCGTGGTTGCTACTTTATTGGATAGCCGTTGCGCAGCCTCCCCCACCCCGGCAACAAGCAGCAGGAATCCAGCGATTTTGATAATTGGATCTATCGTTTCCCAATTGCTCGCAACAAGCAGCGATATGCCGGCTATTATGGAAAGCCCGGCAAGCGTGGCAATAATACCCGTTACGCTGAAAACACCGGAACGGCGTTTTTCACTGACGCGGCGCACAACCATGCCAGCCTGCTCGTTCGATATCAGGCCTTCCGCCGCACAGGCACTTATGTCTTCCTCAAATTTTTTGAGATATCCCATTATCCCCTCTTAAAATTAAATGTCTAGCCCCACCTTCGAAATGATATAAAAAAACCGCCCCGAATGGGGCGGTTCAGGCAAACAGGTCCGAACGTTAGTGTTTGAGGTCGGAACGAAGGGCCTCAAGCTCCTTCATGAATTCAGGATTCTTCTTGAACTGCTCATAGACTATATCCGCCAGCTTGGCGCCGGCCTCTATGTCAGTGGGATGGTGCACGCCGCCTATGACGCGGTTGAGCGCGCATTCATCGGCGCGCTTCATGTATTCGTCCTTGCGGGCGGGGTCGAGGTCGGAAAGGATGCGCCCGAAAACGTGGACTATGGTCGAATGCCCGCTGGGATAGGCCAGCCCGTTTATCCTGCCAAGGCAGGGATTGAGCGTATCGTCACGGCGGAAGGGCCTGGGGCGGTTATTGCGCTTCTTGAGAATGGAAACGGCCTCGTCCGTGTCATGATGCACTTTGCGGAGGAACACGGAAACGTCCTTAGGCAGAGGGGAGACAAAGGGGTTGAGATCCCCGTAGAACTCCTCGAAATAGGCGTTGGCCTGCGACTGCGCCTTGTCGCACTGTGCGGGGGTGCGCTTGTCCTGCCACTCGTGCAGCGTGGCGAAATCGGCCTTGTCCGCCGGAGAATCCGGGGCCGGAGCCGGAGTGAAGTCCGGCAGCTGTATGCTGGAATACTCCAGATAGGACAGTTGCTCATGCCGCGCCTGCTGTGCGGAAGTGCTGGCGCAGGAAATAGCCGAAAACGCGAACAGTACGACAAGTAAAGCCTTGAGTTTTCTCATGGTGTAATTCTAGCACATACTAAATCGGGAATTAAGAATCTGTCTAGAATTTCTCTTTCGCGGCGAAACCGGGGATTTGGGGCTCTGCCAAAGCGGAGCGAAACGAGCATCCTCGCAGATGGATGTAAGGCAAACGACGCGAAGGAAGAGGCCAAAAGCGCGGTTTGCAGCAGAATACGGAGATTCTAGATGGGCTCTAAGAACACGGCTATTTTTTGGCCTTGCAGCGGTGTATGCCGTAAGGAAGCAGTTTCATAGTCCAGTCGGAACGCTCAAGCCCGGCGAGGCGCTTTGACGCGGACATGAAATCGCCAAGACTGAGAAGCGTATACCCCGCGGTTCTGGTTTCCTTCGCCTCCGCCGTGGTAAACAGCGGTTTGTTTTTGGTAAGTATTATCTGAAGCATCTCGGCGGCCTCCTCCTGCCCATCGGGCAGGGCCGCGACGAGGACCTTGCCTTCGCCGGGAAAAGAGAATTTTTCCCCCGCCTTGAGCATAAGGGGCTTGTCGCCTTCGGCCGGGAACAACAGCACCGTATTCCGGCTTTCGTCTATACAGAGAATCTGGACATAGGCGTCGCGGGTGGACGTGACTGTAAAAGAAAGCTTCTCGCCGTCGCAATAATAGGCCCCCATGCCGTCCTCCTCCGCCTCGAAGCCCGCGTCCCTGCTGCCCCTGAAAGTGATTTTACCCCTGATTTTCACGCCGCACTTGCTGACGCCGTCATCATCGGTCGAGCAGACGGGCTTGCCCACCTTGTCGTAGGAGGCCACACCGGCGGAAAAAATGTTCATGGCGCTGGCGACGAATTGGGATTCCTTCGTCCCCTGCGACATCATGTCGTGATACCCGTAGAACACGTCCACCCCGGCCTTGGACAATGCCTTGGAAAGCGCGTTCTGCTCGGCGCGGGTCTGCGCGTCGATGACGCGCTCGTTGGGAGAGGCGGCCCCTTCGCCGGCCTCCTCGAACGGGATCTCCCTAACCTTGTCCGCCGCAAAAACCGCGCCGGAACAAAGCAGCAAAGCCAGAGATACTAAAAAGCCGTTTTTCATGATTACAGGAACCCCCGCAAATATCAATATACCGGAATTCTACAATAATCACGCCGGGGACGGCCTGTCATAATAGTCACGCCCGCCCTCCCGTTAAGGGAGCGCGGGCGTAGACAGTATTTTCCGTACATCACGCGGACGGCGCTTTTTTGCGGAGCAGAACGAAACACTCATGTATGGCTATTGAGAATATAACGGCCACCAGCCCGACGACCATTACGGACAGATACACCAGCAGGTACTTGCCGTTTGGAAGATAGTTGGAGAACACGTTCTTCCACCCGGCAGTCACCTATGAAGACCGCCGGCACCGCCTCTTTTGATAGAATAAGGACACACAACCCTTTTGGAAATCCCGGCGCAAGGCAAACAATTCGGGCCCGTTTCACGCGGGCCGCAGCACAAGGACTGAAAATTACATGGCGGAACTGAAACCCGGCTTGGTAATAAATGGCTGCCGCATAACCGAGGAAATCGGCCGCGGCGGCATGGGCGCGGTCTACAAGGCCGTGGACGAAACGCTCGAACGGCAGGTGGCCGTAAAGATACTGCTGTCCGCAAGCGCGGGCGAGGCCAACCGCAAGCGCTTCATAAGGGAAGCGGCCTCCATAGCCAAGTGCAACCATCCGGGCCTGATAAAGGTGTACAGCTTCGGGGAATTCGAAGGCCTGCCGTTCTTCATAATGGAATATGTGGAAGGCCATCCGCTCAAGTCCTTCATCGAAAGAGGCTCCATACTGGCCCGCGCCTCGGCGCAGGAGCTCCAGGAATTCCGCGACGGAGGCTACCTCTCCGCTCCGGCTGGGCAATCCGCCCAGCTTCCGTATTTCCTGCGCCTGCCTTCCGAATCACCCTTCAACGACCCGAACTACCTGAATGAAGTCTACCGCCTGATGGCCGACCTGGCGGACGCGCTCTACGCCGCCCACAGCCGGGGCGTCATACACCGGGACATAAAACCCTCCAACATCCTCGTTTCCGCGGACGGGACGGTAAAGCTGGCGGACTTCGGCCTGGCGAAGCGCAGGGGAGAACTGGACATAACGACAGGACAGCAGCTTGTGGGAACCCTGAAATATATGTCGCCGGAACAGTTTTCAAAGGGAAGACAGGACGTGGAGCACCTGACCGACATATACAGCCTGGGCGTGGTGTTCTATGAGCTGGCGGCCCTGCGCCATCCGTTCGAAACCGACGAAACCGCGGTCCTGCTCAAGCGGGTCCTGTCCGGGGAATGCGAGCCGCCGTCGCAACTTAACAAGGACATCTCCCCCGAGATGGAACGAATCATTGTCCGCTGCATGGCCGTGAAGCCGGAAGACCGCTTCCAGAACGCGCAGGACCTCGCGGACGCGATAAGGCTTGGCGCGGGTAATTCCGGCCCCGGCATAGCGACCAATATATTGACCGGCCTGAAGGGCATTCTCGGCCTCAGTGCGGAGAGCGAGCGCAAGCGGGAGCGCCCGGAAAAAAAGAAGCTGCCGGCCCCTCCGCTTGAAGAGGCACGGAAAGCTTTTTTCATGGACTTCGACGTGCCGCTTGCAATAGAAAAGTGCCGGGAAGCCATGAAAGACGCAGGCGCGTTCGCTGACGCGGCCTTCGTTCTCCTGTACGCCTACTCGACCATAGGCGACCAGCCTTCCGTCCAGAACCTTACAGGGGAGATAAAAAACAACCTTCCAGGCCAAGATGAGCGGTCCCGGCAAAAAATCGCGCTTATAGAAGCCATCGCGTCCGGCGACGCCGGAACCAAGAGGATGCTTCACAATTACCGCAAGGCCTGGCCGGGCGATGTGGACGTTTCCATAGCCTTCCCGGAGAACACCATCGACATGCAGGATGTGAAAGCGTGCATAGACAGACTGCGCGCGGCCTATCCCGGCGGCGCGTTCCCGGAACTACTGTTGTCTGACTTCTACATCAGCCGCGGACTGATAAACAAATCGCTGGAGATACTTTCCCGCCAGATAGAGAAAGACTCCGCCTCCACCAACAGCCGCGTCATCATAGCGCAGACGCTGGCCTACATGGGGAAGCTCTCGGAAGCCAGAAAGCACATCAGGCAGGCCCTTCAGCTTAACCCGACAGACGAATACGCCATGATGCTGAGCGGGACCATCAACTCTTTCGCCGGGAAATATCAGGAGGCGGTCAACGACCTTCGCAAAAGCATCAGCCTCAGCCGCCACGAAGGAATGCGCCCGATACTCTATTACCGCCTCTACAAGCTGTCGCTTCTGCTGAACAGGGAAGACGACGCGCGACGCTATCTTCAGATAGCGCGCAACCTGCGGCCCGGTCTTTTCGTGTCCCTGCCGGAACGTTTCGCGGTGACGGATTCGCTGAAGCTCTCGCCAGAGGCATGCGGGAAACTGACCCCCTGGCAGAGGGAACTGCTCCTGTCCAGAACAGTCAGCATGATAAAAGCAAACGATGTCCTCCCCATAGGCTCGATAGGCGGAGCCGCCAGGATTTTCATTCTGGACGAAACCGGGGAGTGCAGCAACCTGACGCTCTGGCCGCAGTACAATTCCTCCACGCAGGACAGGCATTCCGCCTGGATATGCGTTCAGGCCGTTCCGTTTTCCCCCTTCTTCGCGTCCGGAGGGGATATCCTGAAATCCGAATTTCACAAAAGCGAGACGGCATACGGCAATTACATGGCGGAAGTTGTTTTCCGCCGTCCCCTGGCCTCAGGCGCGGGAGAATTGATATCGGCCGAGGGAGATGTGTCGGACCAGATTACGCGGAAGGAAGACGGACTGCGGCTTAAAATAGATGAACTGCCGGCCGCGCAGGCGGGCCACTCCTGCTACATCATCGGAGTTCCGGGAGGCATGGAGATACACAGACTTTCGCAGGACCCCACCGACACCGTGGGAGCGGAGGGGATGCGCTATTACATCTACTCCCGCTTCTTCTACAACGCGGACAAATTCAAGCTGGAGCTTACCCTGCGACTTTAGTCACATCGCAAACCCTCGGCAAAATCGGGCATTTATCTGTATAATTCTTATGGTAATTACATGGGGGGACAAGGGACATGCACTTTCTGAAATCGCTGTTATTTACATTTGCCGTAATTGCGCCGACTTTGGCGGCGGCCGCGCATTGGCCCGATTTGTCCACGCCGGCCGCCGGCGTAGGAGACGAACGCACTAATGATGCAGCCGTCATCGTCGGCATAGACCAGTACACATATATACCGCATGTGACCGGAGCAAGCCTAAACGCACGCGCCTGGTTCGATTATCTTAACAAGACACGCGGCGTCCCGACAGCCAACATAACGCTTTTGTGCGATAATGAAGCGACACTGGAAAACATGACTGAATATGCCTCGCAGGCCGCTTCCCTTGCCGTTAAGAATGGCACATTATGGTTTATCTTTATAGGTCATGGAGCGCCAGACGCCGTGGTTAAAGACGGCTTGCTTGTCGGCGTTGACACTCAAGCTTCAGCCAAGAGCATAAAAGCCAGGAGCCTGCCACGAAACAAATTGCTTGCGGCACTTGCCCAAAGCAAAGCCGACAGGATAGTCGTCGTTATAGACGCATGCTTTTCAGGCAGGGATACAAGCGGACTGGAGTTGGTCGAAGGGCTGCAACCCCTTGTGCTGATAAACAAGCCGCATATGGATTCGCGCTTTACAGTTTTGACCGCCGGCAGGGCCGATGAATACTCCGGCCCGCTGCCAGGTGTGCGCAGACCGGCATTCAGCTATATCGCTCTAGGCGCATTGCGCGGATGGGCAAAAACCGACAGGAACGGCAACATCACGGCAGGCAATGTGCTCCGCTATAGCGAGGAAACCATCCGCGCCACCGTTCACGACAGGAATCAGCACCCCACGCTTACAGGAAATCCGGACACTATTTTGGGTCAATCCAGCGGTGAGAACGGCCCTGACATAGCTGAAATCGTCAAGAACGGAGTGCAACCCACTGAAAAACCTGCCCCAGAACCTCACCAACCAATAACCATTCGCACACAACCAACTGACCTGGAACATGCTGTACTGACAATTGCACCTCACCAGTCAGAGCCACTGCACCAGAGCAAAAGAACTCAGCTAGCTCAAGAACGCTTATTTGTGAGAACAGTACGCTTGAAGAACGGTAAAGTTCTAATTACTGGCGGCTCAGATGGCAGGATAGCGCTTAACTCCTGCGAACTTTACGATCCGGCAAGCAGACAATGGTCCAGAACTGGTGATATGATACAGATACGGGCATCGAATGCGATAGCACTTCTTAATGATGGCCGCATTCTAGTGGCAGGTGGAGCGGTTTTTAAGGATGATAATACTGATACCGCAGAAACATATGACCCCATAACCGAACAATGGTCAAAAGCCGCTTCTATGCATGAACCGCGATCTGGACCAGGCTTTACCATCTTGAAAAATGGGAAGGTACTTGTTGCAGGTGGAAGAATTCATGCCCGCACATTGACAAAATCAGCGGAAATCTATAATCCCGATAAAAACACATGGGAACTGACTGCCTCCATGAATACAGATCATTTCAGTATGCAGAATTTACTTGTGACATTGAAAAACGGGAAAGTGCTGGTTGCAGGTGGGATGACAAATAAATGCGAGTTATATGATCCCGCCACCGGAAAATGGACAATGACAGGTTCCATGGCCTATGAACGGACTGAACATACACTGACCTTATTGAAGAATGGCCGGGTACTGGCTGCCGGCGGTAATAAGTGTTGTAACTCCGCTTATGCACTTTCTTCCGCAGAGATATATGATCCCGCCACCGGCGAATGGACAATGGTCTCCTCGCTTAATGACAGAAGAACTCTGCATTCCGCCACCCTTATGAAGGACGGACGGGTATTTGTTGCGGCAGGGACTACAGGGAGGACAAGTGATGTATTTGAATCCGCTGAGATATATGATCCGGAAAAGGACACCTGGGAAATAGCCGGGCGCATTGCCGGAAGAGCATGGCATACAGCGGAACTTCTGCCAAATGGTGAGGTAATGATTATGGCCGGCCAAGCGCACGATCTACCGCTATCCTCTGTTTCCATATACACACCTCCAACAGAAAAAAACAGGAATGGCAATATTACCGAATTTTCGAAGTAGAGATATTCTCTCCGACACATCATACTGATGAACGGCAAAGTCAAAACCGGACTGGAAGTACTGGCCGGACATAAATGCGCGGAACTCCATAACCGCAGGGTCGGCCTGCTCCTGCACGGGGCCTCCTATTCCCCGGACATGAGAAGCACTCTCCGCGTCCTGACCGAAGCCGGGGCAAACATAACCTGCCTGTTCGGCCCCCAGCACGGCATTTACGGGGAAACACAGGACAACATGATAGAGTGGGAGGGCCGCGACGGCCCCCTCCCCGTGCATTCCCTTTACGGCAGGAACAGGAAACCGACCAAAGAAATGCTCTCCAGCATGGACACCCTGGTCATAGACCTTCAGGATGTCGGCACCAGGTTCTACACCTACATATGGACAATGTTCCTCTGCATGCAGGCCTGCGCCGAGGCCGGGAAAAGAGTGGTGGTGCTGGACAGGCCGAACCCGCTGGGCGGAATGATGATGGAAGGCCCAGTACTGGAAAAAGGTTTTGAAACTTTCATCGGCATGGCACCCATACCAGTACGTCATGGACTAACCATAGGCGAACTGGCATTATACTTCGGCTCGCTTCTGCCCCGCCCGGAAAAACCGCTTGTGATAGCGATGGAAGGATGGCGCCGGGAATTTTACTTCGATGAAACCGGCCTTCCGTGGTTCATGCCCTCCCCCAACATGCCTACGCAGGATACGGCGATAGTCTATCCCGGCTTCGGCATGGTTGAAGGCACAAATCTTTCCGAGGGCAGGGGAACCACGCGCCCGTTTGAAATAACAGGCGCGCCCTATATAGACCCGGATAAACTTGCCTCGGCCCTGCTGAAAGAAGCGCTGCCCGGCGTCCTCTTCCGCCCGCTGCGCTTCCAGCCGGCCTTCGACAAGTATCAGGGAGAGCTGTGTGGAGGAATTCAGGTCCACGTAACCGACAGGGAAGCGTGCTGCCCGTGCCTGAGCATAGTGTCGGTTCTGTCCGCCATAAGACGCCTTTGGCCGGACAAGTTCGACTGGCGTCAGCCGCCATTTGAATACGAAAACACCCTGCTCCCGTTCGACATGCTGGCCGGCGAAGCTTCCGCCAGGAAAGGAATTGAACGTGGCATGCCCGCGATGGAAATAGCGGGGGAATGGGAAGACGGCCTGGCCGAATTCCGCCAGACCGCGAAAAAATTCATGCTTTACGACTGATTACATCCCATCCGGAATTGAAAATAAAAACCCCGCCATGAGCGGGGTTTTCGTTTTAGGAGCGGGAAAACCGTCAGTTCTGGAGGTAATTCTTCCTGATAAGCGCCACATCAACTTCCAGGATCTTGCGGAGATAGAGGTCCATGCCGCCGTAGCGGAAATCTATGACCTCAAGCGCGGCCTGGATATAGTCCAGCCGCGTTTCCAGCAGCGGCTGAAGGGTGCGCCGCTCAATGCCCCGGCCCGCGAACATGGCGTAAAGCCGCTCGTTGCCCGTCGCGTTGTATGTGTTTGAAAGCAAATAGTCGTCCACGATAGCCTGCCTGTCAACGCCGAGGGCGGAGAGCAGGAGGAGGGTGGCGAAGCCGGTACGGTCCTTTCCGGCGGCGCAATGGTAAAGAAAGGTCCTGTCCTGCTCGGCCAGTTCAAGCACGCGGCGGAACTGCGGCTGGCATTCCACGGGAAATTCCCTGTATATGTCCAGCATCCGCCGTTCAATCTCGTCCGGACGGGCGGTCTGCAGCATCCTGTTCACTTCCTCGCCTGAAAGGTTCCCGGCGTTGACGGCAAGCGGCTGCCAGTCAAAATGGCGCCGGAATTCCGATTCCTCTGGATTCTTCTCTGCCTCCGAGCGGAAATCTATGACAGTCTCAAGACGAAGCGATTTAAGGAAGGCCAGGTCGCGCGCGGCGGCGCGGCCAGGATTGCCGCTGCGGTAAATGCGGCCCGGAGTCACGCAATGCCCGCCAAAACCCCTCATCCCACCAAGGTCGCGCAGATTCTGCACGCTCGCAAGGGGAATATGGGAATCGGACACGACCACGGGATGTTCCCCCGCTTCGCACACGCGGAAATACATCCTTTCGGCATAAGGTCCGAGCATGATTTTTTTGGACGAAGCGCGCGCCGCGGGAGAGGAGGAGTCTATCTCCACAGGAGACGCGCCCGCGAAAACCACGCGCTCCACGCCGTCGGAAGGGAACTCAAGGGAATAAAGCCCCGATGAGTCCCTTGTTACCTTGATACCGGACATGGCGCACCTCCTTTGCTGTGACGGGATTAAAATCTGTTTCGCGGCGGGAGCCGACACTATGATTATACCACTTGCCGAAGGCCGCGCCTTGCCCCGGCAGGGGCAGGCCGCTATAATGAGCATAGCCGCCAGCATTGCGGCGGACGAAAAATGGCGAAGATACTTCTGATACGAACTTTCCGTGAACTGGGGGCCGGCGGCCCCGTACCGCCGCTCGGACTTCTTTACATAGCCGCCTCCATGCGGGCGGCGTCCGCCGGTCACGAAATCAGGATTTTCGACACAGGCGTCGATTCCGACCTTGAGACCCTGCTCGCCTCATGGAAGCCGGACATCGCAGGAATCAGCTCGCTGAACTGCGAGGCCGAACTGTTCCACTCCGTCGCAGGCATGGCGAAACGGCATGGCGCGGCCGTATGGGCCGGCGGCCCCTACGCGAGCACGGCCACTGACAGCGTCATGGCGGACAAAAATGTTGACCTTGCGATTCTGGGAGAAGGGGAAGCCACCGCCGCGGAACTTATCACGGCATTCGGGAAAGATACTCCTCTTTCCGGGATAAACGGGCTGGCGCTGCGCTGTCCGGACGGAGTTTACAGAACACCGGCCAGACGCCTAGCAACCAACCTGGACGCCATCCCCCGCCCCGCCTGGAACCTTATAAATTTCCGACGCTATGGGAAATACGCCAACTGGAACGGCCTCTGCAAAAGGGATTTTTACCTGACAGTTCTCACCTCGCGCGGCTGCCCTTTCGGCTGCACATTCTGCCACAACCTCCTCGGCAAAAAATTCCGCCCGAGAAGCGCGCGTGACGTCGCGGACGAGATTCTTGCTCTGCACGAGAAATTCGGCGCGCGGGAGTTCCACATCATAGACGATGTCTTCAACTGCGACAAAAGCCGTGTTCTGGAGATAAGCCGCCTGCTGCGGGCCTCCGGCAAAAAACTCGATTTCGCCTTCCCCAACGGCCTCCGGGCAGACATACTGGACGAGGAAACGACCGCCGCGCTGCGCGCCATGGGAACCTACAAGGTCAATCTGGCCATAGAAAGCGCGACGCCGCGCCTGCAGGAAATGTCCGGCAAGCGCATGGACATAGGCAGGGCGGAGGCCGCCATAGCCGCCGCGGACAGGCACGGCATACAGACGGCGGGTTATTTCATGCTCGGCTTCCCCACCGAGACGGAAGCGGAGATGCGCGCCACCATAGACTACGCCGCGCGCTCTCGTTTCGATTCGGCCTACTTCTTCAAGGTGACGGCGTTCCCGGGCTCAGGCCTCTATTCGCAGATTCTTGATTCAGGCAAACGTCCGGACGGCATCGGCGACGCGGCTTGCTTTCAGGCACGGGACGCCTCCGTGGCGGACATAGACACAGCCACGCTGAACCGCCTTCTGCTTGAGGCGCAAACGGCGTTTTACCTGAAGCCGGGCAGACTGTGGCGGCTGCTGCGCAAGGCCCCCCGGCCCCTTGCCGCGCTACGCGGCCTGTTGCAGCTTGTGGCACGGCTTTGCGCCGCCTCCATCCTCCTTAAAACCGCCGCCTCCGCGGATAGCGGGAACAAACACTAATTTGCTTTAATTTCCAGATGGGCAATACCGGGCTACGCGTCTGCATACTTTCCGCCAACAAGCGCTGTCATCAGAACTCCATAACAAGCGCGCGCGTGGTGCGCTATATCCACAAAAACGGCCACAAAATCACCGACAGACCGGCAGAAGCGGACGTCATACTTGTAAACACCTGCGGCGTCCTTCAGTTAAGCAAGGACTTTTCCACCGGTCTGCTTTCAAAAGCCCTTAAGGACAGGAAACCCGGTTCCCGCATAATCTGCGGCGGCTGCCTGAGCAAGATAGACCGCCCGCTGGTGGAGAAGGATTTCCCGGAAATATCCATAGTCGCGGACCCGTCCGAGATGGACCCGCTCATAGGCGCCACAGTCCCCTACAAATCCGTAAAAGAAGGCTATTACGACGAGACCCTTTATAAATGGCTTGGCCCGGACCCGCTGTCGCTTGTTCCCGTAATAGGTCCGCTGGGGGAAAAGCTGGTCAACTGGATGGGAGATTCTTCCCTGATGGAACGGCTTCACCTGCGCCAGAAAAGCGAGGCCATACATCACGCGAACAAGGTCCACGTCCAGATAGGAACCGGCTGCGCGGGCAGATGCGCCTACTGCACCATAAAAGTAGCGAGAGGGGAATCCGTCAGCCGCCCGCAGGCGGACATTCTTGCGGACATAAAAGCGGTCTGGCGCCCGGGCACCACGCTCAATCTTGTGGCGGACGACTGCGGCTCCTACGGCTGCGACAACGGTTCCACGCTCTGCGAACTTGTCCTTGCCATCGCAGGGGCATTCCCAGAGATACCGATAGACCTCCGTTATGTGAACCCCGTATGGGTGCAGAAGGACCCGGAAGGGTACAAGGCCATGTTCGCCGGGGCAAGGATAAACAGCATCAACCTCTGCATGCAGTCCGGGGCGGACAGGATAATCCGTCTCATGAACCGCCATTACGAGGCGGACAAGGTGCTGGGCACGGTGAGGGAACTCAAGAAAATATCCCCAAAGACCCTGTTCCGCAGTCATTTCATAGTCGGCTACCCGACCGAAACCGCTCAGGAATTCGCTCTCACCCGCAAAGCAGCGGAGGACTTCCACTTTTTCAACACCTTCATGTATTCCCACAACGCGGGGACCGAGAGTTTCAAGATGAAAGACGACGTCCCGGCCCCGGTAAAGCTCTACAGGCAGAAAGTAATGCAGACCTACCTGTGGCTTAAACTTTTAATTCCGGACAAAGCATGAGATTTTTACAGCAGTTCCGTTTCGGCCTAAAGGTATTCTTCCGGCATCTCACGCCGCTGCAGTACGCGCGCATATTCGCATTCATCTTCAAGCGCTACATACTGCGCCGGCCGCTGCCGTTTTCCGTGGTGTTCGCCATAACTTACAAATGCCAGTGCGGCTGCATACACTGCTCGGTCAACGATTACGGCCGCTGCGGCCAGGACCTTTCCGCGGACGAGGTGAAGGCCGTGATAGACTTCATAGCGGACTGGGGCCCGGTCAAGATAACCTTCTTCGGCGGGGAACCGCTTCTCAGGCCCGAGATAGCCGACTTCGTGGCCTATGCATCATCAAAAGGCATACGGGCCTCCATAGACACCAACGGCCTGAACCTGAACGAAGAACTGGCCGGCAAATTAAGGAAGGCGGGCGTAAGCAACATCAACGTGAGCCTGGACAGCGCCGAAGCCCGCATACACGACGCTTTGCGCGGACATGAAGGCTGCTTCGCTTCGGCGGTAAGGGCCATAGAGTTGTGCGCGAAGGAAGGAATACCCTGCCTTGTTTCAACCTACGCCTCCAAACGCTCACTTGAATCAAAGGATTTGGAACACATCATCAGCCTGGCCCGGGAAAAGAAGGCGGACGGAGTAAAGGTTCTGTTCCCCATACTCTCCGGCAAATGGCGGCAGGAGGAAAAGGAACGCCTCAGCCCGGAGGAGGAGCAGTACCTGCTGAGCCTTACCGACCCGTCTTTCGTCTACATAGAGGACGCGCTGGAAATGCTGAAGAAAAAAGGCAAGGGCTGTTCCGCGCTGGAGAAGAATCTTATATACATCTCTCCCTACGGCGACGTGCAGCCCTGCCCCGCGATACCCATAAGCTTCGGCAACATACGGAAGAAGAAAATAGAGGAGATAATACCGGCCATGTTCGAGCATCCTCTTTACGGCAAACAGTTCGCCTGCCATATGTGCCTGATGAACGAGCCCGGATTCCGCAAACTGTACTTTGAAAGCAAAGGCTCATCATCACTGCCCCTGCCGGTTGAAGACTTCAAATTCTGAAAGTTAGAATCATTAGAAAAAAGCCGGGGCGCCACCTTTACGGCGCCCCGGCTTTTCAATATCCGTCTATTATTTCCCGGAAAGCTCCCCTATGTCCAGAGGAAGGCGCCCCTCTTTCGCGGCAGCCGCGACCTTCCCGTTCCTGACCATTTCATTCATCATGCAGGTGGAGCAGGAAAAGCCCTCCAGGAATCCCGTCTGCCCGAACATCCTCGCCATGACGGACGCGGGGTCCTCCCTAAGGACATTGCCGAAACTGACGGGAACCGACGGGCAGGGCTGCACGTCGCCGTAGGGGGAGACGAAAACGGTGTCGCCGCGCAGCGCGGCGCAATGGACCGGAGCGGAAGAACTCCCGCCCGACGAAAGCACGTCCTCTATGTAAACGAAGGAATCTCTGGCGAATTCGCGCACACGGGCCTCGTGCTCCGGAGAAAGCCTCTCCTCCTCATGCCCCCACCAGCGGCCTATGAGCATGGGCCAGAGCAACTTTATCCCGTCCGAGCCAAGCTCGCGGGAAAGGCGGATAAGACGTTCAATGTCGCCCGATTCTATGGCGCGTTTAGTAGCGCAGGCGGTAACCACGCAGCTTAAGCCCTGCCGGGCGCACTGGCGCACGCCCTCGCACGCCGCCTTCCACGCGCCGGAATGCCTGCGAAAGGAGTCATGAACCGCCCCGTCCGCGCTATCTATGCTGACGCTTACCCGGACAACGCCCGCCTTGATGAGGGCGCGCACCCGGGCCTCGGAAAGCCCGAGTCCGTTGGAGTCCAGCGTGACCAGCATGCCGCGCGAGGAGGCGCGGGCGGCATAAGACTCAAGCCCCGGCACGTCCAGCGGTTCCCCGCCTATGACGCAAAGCCTCGGCACGCCCCAGTCGGCCAGAAAATCAATCACCCCGCAAACCTCCGCCGATGACATCTCGGGCAAGGAGCGGCGGTATCCTTCTATCATGCAGTGCTCGCAGGCGCAGGCGCATTTGTAGCTGGGCGCGAATATGGCGGTCATGGGGATTTTTTTTCCCATGATTTTTTTGCGGAAAACCCAGCCGGCAGTGCGCGGAAGGACGCGGATATCGGTACGGGCAAACATCCTGACAAGGCCAGCCGCCTGCGTGAAGTTCATGGTCAACGTCTCCTCGAAGAAGTAATCGCGAGAAAGCCCTGAAGCGCTCCCATATACATCATTATATGATTCCACGAGGTCATGGTGGAAAGAAGATGGGCGATTATGCGCGGGCGGAGGAAAAAGCGGCGGTACGCGGAATTAAGGGAGGAGACAAGCTCCTCCTCGGACAGGCCGTCCGGCACGAATATGGGGCGCCAGCCGGAGGATTTCTCCCAGTCATCGTTGAAACGACCATAGTGTTCGGCGGTAGAATAGAACTCGGAACCGGGCAGCGGGCGGAAATGCGACATCACGAAGCCTTCCAGCGGCAGTTCCAGAGCCATCTTTATTGTAAGCTCGATATCGGCCACGGTCTCCCCGGGCAGGCCGACCATGAACAGCCCGGCTGGGGAAAGGCCCGCCGCCTTGACCATATGCACCGCCTCGCGGGATTTCGCGGTAGATATGCCCTTGGCGCTTATGTTGAGAACCCTGTCGCTGCCGGACTCAAGGCCGAGCCATATCTGCCAGCAGCCGGCCTTTTTCATCAGGGCAAGCCTTTCGGGATTGACCGCGTCCACGCGAAGGAGACAGTTCCAGCTCATATCCAGCCCGCGCTCCATGATAACACGACACAGTTCCTCTATCCTGCCTGGAAGGCAGGAGGAATTATCGTCGCGCAGCATTATCTCCCGTATTCCGTAAGCCGAACGCAAATGCTCCATCATGGCGACTATGTAACCGGCTGAATGCGTGCGGGACTTCCTGCCGAACGGATTGGCGCAGAATTTGCAGACATTGGGACAGCCACGCGATGTGAGAATAAGCGCGGACGGGAAACGCTTCACCGTGCCGGGATAATTGTACTGTGGTCCGATGACCGGCAGGAGGTCCCATGCGGGGAACGGGAGAGTATCCATATCCTCCACGGGAGGGCGGGGCGGGGTGAAGGAGATTCTGCCGTTCTCGTCCGGGAGGGCAATGCCCCGTACCGAGGAAAGAGTCCTCCTCCCTTCAAACGCGGAGAGAAGCTCCGGCAGGGTTTCATCCCCCTCGCCTATGACAGCCGCGTCAAAAAAAATCCCCAGACGCCTCGCGGTTTCTTCCGGGAGAGCGGTTATGTGCGGACCGCCGACAATGACTCTGACCCCGGGCAAAGCCTCTTTGACGGCGCGGGCGAACGCAGCGGCGGCGGTAACGGTCATGGTGACGGCGGTAAGGCCGACATATTTAGGGGCAAGGGAAACGACGCGAGCTACGGCAACGTCAAAAGGCACGCCCTCGCAGGCACAATCCATCACCGCCACGGAACGCCCCTTCCCGCGCAGTATGGCCGCCAGAAGGGCGAGCCCCAGATTCGGGGTCTGCATGCCGGTGCGGAACTTGACCCCGTACTGCTGCTCTCTGGCGATAGGGGGATTTACAAGGACCGTTTCGGCCCTGAGCGGCGCTGAAATCTTCATATTCCAAATATCCGTCGAAAACTATATCCTCACCCGCTCCATTGTAACATAAACCCCGATTTGAATACGCTGACCGGAGAGGCAACTTTGCTATACTGGACCAAGGAGAAAACGTGCTCGTCATATTCAGGAAAACGCTGGCCTTTTTCATCTGTCTCGCGGGTGTTTTGATGCCCTGGCGGCTGCGCTGTCTTTACAGCGAACTGCTGGGCTGGATTACCCAGTTCCTTTACCTCAATTACGTTTCAGTGCTGAACCTGATAATAAGGGAACTGGGCCGGGAGGCGCGCAAATGAAGGAAGCCGCCATACTTTTTTCCGGCGGGACCGACAGCACGCTCGCGGCCGCCCTTGCTTTGGAACGGTACGACCGTCTCCATCTGCTGACCTGCACGCGCTTCGGCCTGTTCAGACCGGAGCACACGCGCCTGAACGCCGACAAACTGGCCGCGCGTTTCGGCAGGGACAGGGTGCGGCACGTCTTTCTGCCCGTGGACGGGATTTTCAGGCAGGTCAGCTACGGCAGGTATTTCCATTACCTGCTCAAATACGGTTTTTTCAACCTCTCCACGTGCGGGCTCTGCAAACTGGCCATGCACCTGCGCGCCGCCGTATACTGCGTGGAAAACGGCATAACCGACCTGTGCGACGGAGCGAACAAGGGCATGAACCTCTTCCCGGACCAGATGGACACGGTCATCGAGAAAACGCGCCGCATGCACCTTAAGGCCGGAGTTAATTACACCACCCCGGTATTCGATTTCGAAGGTCCGCAGGATATAGATTTCGCCGACAAGCTCCATTTTGAAAAAGTGCCGTTTCTGCCCTCCGGGGACCGGAAGGAAAAGGAAGAAGCCCGGCGCAAGACCACAGGATGGAAACTCTATGAGCTGGGCCTAATGCCATCAGACAACGTGAAGGGAACGGAGCTGGACCGCTCCATGCAGCAGCGCTGCTTCCAGTTCATCCTGTTCAATATCTGGCTTCACTGGTATTACATGCCGGGAAAGAGCTACGAGACCTACAAGGCGGACAGCCTGCGTTACTTCAGCGAAAAAATGGCGGACGCGGGCGCGCTGCTCGAGGAATTCAGGCGGGACCGGGAGAGAAGCCTGCTCCACCGCCTGACGGAACGATGAATCTGGAAGACAAGCGCTGCTGCGGTTTTGACACGGGCGCGGACAAGCCGACGCTGCTGGGCCTCATGACGGTCGCCTTTCCCCTCTGGCTGTCGGCGGCCGCGGCGGCCGCAGTTATCGCTCCGGCGTGCCGTAATAAAGCCGACAGCATCGGCAGGGCGGCAGGAGCGGCATTGCGCGTCATGAATGCCGGAATGGACGGACAGCGCAGAATGGCGGCGTCAAAATTCATTTATCCACGCGCGCCGAAGCTGGCCGGCATGGTATACAAATACTTCAATCCGGCATTGCTGGGAGCGTTTTGGATTGCGCTGACAGCATTGGCCGGTTGGCTTATATGGATATTGAAAAGATAAGAGCGGATTTTCCCTCACTCAAAAAAACCTTTGACGGCAAGCCCGCCATATATCTTGATAACGCCTGCGTCAGCCTGCGCCCGCGTTCCGTAATAGAGGCCATATCCTCCTACTACACGGATTTTGGCGGCTGCGCGCGCAGGGCCCTGCATGGTTTTGGGCGCGCCACCGCGGAACGGCATGAACGTTCCCGCGCGGAAATCGCCGCATTCTTCGGAGTAAAACCCGAAGAAACCATTTTCACCCGCAACGCCACGGAAGCCATCAACATGGTAGCGCGGGGGCTTGGCCTTCGGAGCGGGGAAAGGGTGATAACCTGCGAACTGGAACATAATTCCAACCTTCTGCCGTGGCAGCGCCTGGCGCAAACTGAAGGCATAACCCACGTCCGCATCCCTCTCGGCAAAAACTATTCGATAGACATGGAGGAGCTCTCAGGGCAACTTGCGAAGGGCGCAAGGCTCGTCAGCACGGCCCATATCTCCAATGTGACCGGAGCGACACAGCCGGTGAAGGAGATATGCGGTGCGGCGCATAAGGCCGGCGCGCTGGTCATGATAGACGGCGCGCAGGCCGCGGGACACATTCCGGTTGACGTGCGTGAGATAGAAGCCGATTTCTACGCCGTGTCTTTCCACAAAATGCTGGGTCCGTCAGGCATGGGCGCGCTGCTTGGAAAGCGGGAAAGTCTTGAGACCCTTCTGCCCCTTCTTATCGGCGGCGAAACTGTCACCGACGCGACATATGAAAACTGCTCCTTTTCCCCCCTGCCGTGGCGGCTAGAGGCCGGACTCCAGGACTATGCGGGAGCCTTCGGCGCTGCGTCCGCTGTCTCATACATCTCAAAGCTGGGGCAGGAAAACATCCGCAGGAGGGAAGAGCTTCTGGGCGGACTGCTTATGGACCGCCTGTCCCGTATAAAGGGACTGAAACTTATAGGCAATACAGACTGGAAAGAACGGGCCCCCATAGCCACCTTCCTGATTGACGGGGTGCCCTCCGACCAGTTGGCTGAGCTGCTGGATTCCACGGAAAATATAATGGTGCGGGCAGGGAAACATTGCGCGCACCCGTGGTTCAACGCCAATGGCCTTCCTCCGGCGCTAAGAGCTTCGGCGGCTTTCTACAACACTGAAGCGGAAATAGAGAAATTCGCCTCGACTGTGGAAAAACTCTCCGGAACTTTCTTCTGAACCTGCCTGCGGCTAGAAAAGGGCGTAGATGGCGGGAAGTACCGACTGGTTGCCAGTAAGGCTGACGAACAGGCCGAGGAAGGCGAGCAGGAGCAAAAACGGCAGCAACCACCACTTGCGCGCCTGTTTTATTTTCAAAAATAGCAGCACAAGCAAATCCCAGTTGCTTTTGATTTCAGGCCCCTCTTTATTTTCCACTTGCCGCTCCTCCCATCCTGATGATTATATTATATAACGCCCCCGCGATAAGCGAGTGGCCCGAAGCGTTTGGATGCACGAAGTCTTGGAGCGGATTGACATAGTAACGCGGGTCGGGAGCGGGCCCCACGTTGGAAAACAAAATGGCCACGTCGACAACCGGAATGCCAAGTTCCTTCCCCAGCGAACGCATGACCCTGTTGTATTCCGCGCTTTCGCGCGAGCAGGCGTAAAGCTCGGCCTCAAGCATTTTCTTACCGTAAGCGGACGCGCCATCCCTGTCACCCTTACGGCGGGCCAACTGGGCCAGATAAAAATACGCCGCCGGATTATACGGATTGGACGCCACCGAGGACGCAAGGAGTTCCCCGGCCCCGGCCATATCACTCTTTTCAAGCGCGAGAAAACCTTCTTCCGCGAGGCGGTCAGACAGCGGCGCGTCCTTAATCAAGGAAGGGGAAAGAGATGGCGCGCGGACCGGCATGACGATGAAGACGGGAGCCGCACCGGCCGCCTTCACGGCGGCGGCGAGGGCGCGAAGGTTGGCCTCATAGTATCCCGGAGGCACGCGCACATGCCTTTGATACCTGACAACCGGAGCGGGCAGGCGGGACATACCTGCAATAAGAACACTGCGATACCATGTGATGAAACGGCTCCTGTCGGAAATATTGAGCAGGGCTGTGCCAATGCGTCCCTGCGGCTTTAGTTCGTTGTCCGGAAGAGGGGAATCGCGGAAAAAGCGGTGGCGGTCCACGTCGTTAACCGCATAGGGGATGGTGACGATATCCGGTTTCATACCCGCTATCTTCTTTTGGAAAAGCGCGAGTCCCTGCGCGGAGGAATGGCCTATCATGCCGGCATTTATCACCTCATAGTTCAGTCCGGAGGCGGCGAGAAGTTTTTCTAGACGAGAGGAGTATACCTCCTCGGCCTGCACACCCCAGCCGAAGTCGGGCGACGCGCCCATGCAAACTATGCGCCGGAAACCGGGAGCCGAGGCGCCGGCCCGCGCGACACGAAAGCCGAAAGAATCCGTTTTAACCGGAACTCCCTGGAAATCCCCGTCAAGCCCGGGACGGTTTTTCCAGATGAGGGAAGAATCCCTTTCCAGAACGCCGGTTATCAGGGAAAGGTTGTCCGCCGGGTGATAAAACAGGCGGCACAGGAACTCCGCGGCGCCGAAGAACAAAAGCACCGACAAGACGGCAATTGCCGCCTTATGGACAAACGGAAGTTCCGGTATTTCCTGTTTGACGCTCATACCTTGCGGGCGCAGACAGTCAGCACCCCCTGCTCCAGCAGGATATCAAGTTTTGAATACCTGAAGAACATGCAGGCCGCCCAGACCCAGAGGGGCACACGCCCGTTTAGCGCTATTTTCACCCTGTCATAATCCCCCCACACCGACATCTGGGACATATACCCGGCCTCAAGCCCGGCGCGATTTAACAGCAGGGCCAGAGTGCGCTTAGTGAACATATTGGCGTGTTCCGGATTCGTCGGATAGCCGTTATACAGGCCGAACGCGGAGCGAAGCAGGCCCTTGGGCCGGATGAAGGTTTCGCTCGGCACTTCAAGATAAACCAATCCCCCGCTCTTCACCGCGGGCAGGACCGATTTCAAAAATTCCAGCGGACCGGCTATATGCTCAAGGGTGTCTGTCATCACCAGCATGTCAAAACTTTCAGGCGGAAACATATCCGGGCGGTAATGGGTGTTGGACACAAGCCCTTTAAGTTCAGGATGACGGTCTTCCATATGGGAGAAGCAAAGCGCGGAAGGCTCCACGCCGTGATATTCGGCACCGGCGCGGACAAGGCCCGCGGCCAGCACGCCCGGACCGGTCCCTATCTCCAGTATCTTCCTGCCGGAAAGCCCGCCGGAGAGTTTCCGCATACGGGCAAGACGGCGCTCGTTAAGGAGATTATGGGAGGCCCCGTCCTTCAGATATTCCCCGTATATGCTGTTGATAAGGGCCGTGTTTTTGACCGCCTGGCTGTCGTCCGACTGGAACATCATGGAACAGCCCGGACATCGCATAACGCGCATGTCCTTGCGGACAAAATAGAGCCTGGCATCAGGACGGCCGCAAACCGGACATTCGTTCATCTCACTTCCCCCTTCAGGGCATCGTAAACGTTGTCCGCCAGTATTTCATAGCCGGCTGGAGAACAGTGGTCGTCCCCGATGAAATACTTGGCGCGACCGCTTTTGGCGGTAAGCTTTTCAAACACAGGGTAATTGTCTATGAAACGCAGGCCGTTGCGCCTTGCCGCGTCGGCCAGACGGGCGTTGACCGCCGTATAGGAACGGGGATAGTTCAGCAGCACAAGCTTCACGCCCTTTTCCCTGCAAAGGGCGGCCATGGCGTCCAGATTACGCTCAAGGCGGGCGTCCAGCTCGCGCTCCAGCTTCTCCTTATTCATGAAAAAGCCCATGTAAGCCATGAAAGTTTTATTTGAGGAGAATTCCGGCCTCTCCTTCAGAATGGATTTAAGCTCCCCCAGCACATAATCGGCCCCGTATTTGTTCTGGAATGAAAACGACCACGCCAGAAGATAATAATAGGACAAATCCTTCTCGTAATAATCCGAGCCGGTCTTGACCGAGCGCAGCAATTTGAGCGCGAGGTCGAGGCCGGCCTCGTATTTGCTGGCGTAGTAAACGGCCTTCACGGCGGAATCAATCTCCTCCTCCGTCGCGCCGGGGGCCTTGCCGTCCATTATGAGACGGGCGGTCTTAAGGGCGCGGCGGTTGAGTATGAACCTTTCCTGAAGATTCAGGAAAACAGCGCGGCCCATCTTGAACATGCGCATTTCCCGGAAAAAATCCGCAGGAGACATGCGCGGTTCCTCGCAGGCATAGCTGTTGAGATAGGACTCGTATTCATCTCCGGTGCGGAAGACAAGATTGGCGTCTTCCCGGCTGAAACTGATCAGATTCCACTTGTCGCTGGAACCGGTAAGGGCCACTACGATGTCCGGCCTGTATTTGTCCAGATAGCCACCCAGCTCCGCCAGCACCTGCCGGGAATTGAACTCGCAATGCCCCTCGTTTATGACCGCGATGTTCTTGCCGGGCATTTCCTTGCGGAACCTGAGCCAGAGGCGGTAAGGGTAGCTGTCCTCCCACGACACATTGCCGCCGTAGGTGTAGGAGTCGCCCACGGCAAGTATCCTGTAACCGGAGAGGTCGCCATGATGCTGGGGGCGCCAGGAAGAGTAAGTGCGCCCTATGGCGCGCAGGACAAGCTCCAGCCCCGCCGTCATAAGGAGCAGGACAAGGCCGGATATGGCCAGCCATTTCAAGAAGGCGCGGAAACGTTTCATAATCCTCCCGCTACGCCGGACAGGGCCGAGTGGGCCGACGGCGTGGTGAATTCAAAATCAGCTTTCATCATTTCTATCAGCGAGGAAAAACGGCGCATGCGTTCGTCAAGGGGCATGAGCGCGTGGCGCGAGGCCATTCCTCCCGGCAGTCCACATGTAAAATCTCCCGGCGCTGCGAACTCGTGGTCGTGCGCGGTGAGGGTGACCAAACTTCTATTCGCGCAGGTGCGTCCCGCGAGAAACAGGGCCGCCCGTTCCGGCATACGCGACAGGAAATAATTCATGAAGGGAAGACCCGCATACGGCATTGGAGTAAGAGGATACTCCAGTATGCCGCGTCCGTCGGCAACAACCGAAAACACGTCGCCGGCATCCGGCCTGTATGGTTCTACCGGAGCGCGGCTGGCTGAAAACTCCTGAACCGGAGCGGAGTCCACGCCGCCAAAAACAGCCCGCATCCTTTTTGCGGCGTTGTAGAGCGGCGCCGCGTTAAGCGAACTGTCGCAGCGGTATCCCGCGCGGGAAAGCGCCGCAAGCGGTCCCGGGCGCAGCACCGCCCCGGGCATTCTGTAGGACACCGGACGCGCGCCCGTCACGGACTCTATGATTGAGGTGGACTCCGCGAGGTCCGCCCCGAAAACACCTTCAGGCGCGGAAACGAGCGCCCTGTCATGCGAAAGGGAATGGTTGCCTATCTCATGCCCACGGCGCACGGCGGCGGAAATCACGGCGGCGCGGGCAGTGTCGCGCAAATCGCCCGCCACTACGTAAAAAATAGCCGGGACGGATAGCCTTTCCAGCAACGCAAGCAGACGCGTCAGGGTATTGGAGTACGCTCCTGACACCACAGCATCAAATTGCCCGGCAGAGGAAACCGCGCCGGTCCCCCGGGCGGGGGTGTCCAGATCAAATGACAGCACGGCGAAACGGCGCGTCATTTCCCGCCTCCTATTCGGCTCAACTGAAGCTGAAGAAGGGATTTAAGGCCCCGCCACTGCTGGTACAAATGCTGGCGGGAACGCAGCATCTTGAGCCGTTTCCAGACATATGATGGGCGGAAATAAAAACGCCGGAAAAATTCCTTCTGAAGGCGGACCAGTTCCTCACGGCCCAGCTCTCCGGCCGAAATAAGCGGGAGTTCGCTGGACATGAGATTGATGTACCGGTCCCAGTCCGCGTTTTCCACGCTGAAGCGGCCCTCGGCGGTAAGTCGGTCGAAGAAAGCGGAGCCCGGCATGGGCGCGAATATGCAGAATATGGCGAAATCTGGGTCCAGGTCCAGCGCGAAAGCAAGGGTTTCCCGGGCGGTGGCCTCGGTCTCCTCCGGCGTGCCGAGTATGAAGGAGCAGAAAGAAAGCAGGCCGTGCCGCCGGCAGGCGGTTACCGCGCGGCGGGCCTGCTCAAGAGTGGTTTTCTTCTCTATCGAATCCAGCACCTTCTGCGAACCCGACTCCACGCCGAACAGCACCTCCCTGCAACCCGCGGAGTAAAGCGCGGCGGCAAGCTCCTCGTCCATATGGTCCACGCGGCTCGAACAGGTCCACAACAGGCCAGGGCACTCCCTGCGTATAAGGGAGCAAATCTCCAGTGCGCGGGGCTTCCTCATCAGGAAGGAATCATCCCATATAAGGATTTCGCCCACGCCGTGTTTTTCCACCAGAAGCTTTATCTCCCCTATCACATTCCCGGTGGAGCGGAAGCGGACACCGCCCCGGAATACACTGTTGTGGCTGCAGAAGGCGCATTTATAGGGACAGCCCCTGCTAGTCACTATGGCGCCGACAGGCTTGTCCGTAAGACGGCGGGAAGCGGGCAGGGTGTACCGGCCCATGGGCATCAGGTCGTATGCAGGGAAGGGGATATCGTCCAACGAAGAGAAAAACGGCCGATCCTCGGTTTCTACTACAGCGCCGCTTGCGTCACGGTAAAATATGCCCTTAACTTCGGACAGGGGGCTTTTGCCCCTGAGCGCGGACAGCAGTTCCGCGATGGTCTCCTCCCCCTCTCCCTTGACCGCGAAATCGAAATCGCGATTCTTCAATATTTCGCGCGGAAGCGCGGAAGGATGAACGCCGCCCGAGATGACATGGATGTCCGCACCGGCCCCCTTCACAAGCGCGGCAAGTTCGGCCGAGGTGTTATGTGCCGAGGTGCATATGGACAGCCCGACGGCGAAGGGCTTTTCCCGCCCCACGAAAGCGGCGAAAGCCGACGGGGAAAGGCGTTCTATGCTGTTGTCCAGAATCTTGACACTGAAACCTCCGGCGCGGACCCAGGACGCGATATAGCCCACGCCCAGCGGCGGCGTGATGCCGGTCGAGCCGGAGAGAATCCTGGCCGAGTCAGGCTGGTGCGGTATTACGAGCAGGAGGTCGAGCGCGCTCATTTGGGCACCAGAGTCCTTGTGACGAATTTTTTCAGCATGAGGGCAAAGGCCGACGGGGTTTTAACGGGAAAATCGCGCACTATGCGCCAGAGCCTTGCCGGATTGAAGTAAAAACGGGTGTTGAACCCGCGCTTAAGGGCGCGCAGCTGCCCGTCGCTCAGCGGAGAGCAGTTGACGAACTCGGAGTAAGCGCTGTAGGTCCCCGTGTCATTGAAAGCGGTTACGGCGCGGCCCTCTTCCAGCCCGTCCCCCAGCTCCGTCCCGCGATAACCGAGCGTGAACGCTATCATGCAGGTATGAATGTTAAGGGAACAGCCGTAGCGGACGGTTTCAAGAGCCTCTTCGTAAGTTTCGCCTGGGAAGCCTAGCATGAAAAAACCGTGCGTGAAAATGCCGCGCTTCACGCTCATATCCACCACGCGGCGCAGCTTGTCCAGATTCACGTTCTTCTTTATGGCCTTCTGAAGGCGCGGGCTGGCGGTTTCTATGGCCACGCTCATGAACCTAACCCCGGCGCGGGCGAAAAGGTCTATCAGCTCCTCGTCCAGAATATCGCCGCGCACGCCGTTGCACATGTATATGCCGATGTCCATCTTTTCGGCGATGAGGCGGCGCATTATTTCGGCGGCGCGTTCCCTGTCCCAGTTGAAGATATCGTCCAGCAGCTCGAAATGGCGTATCCCGCGCGCGTAAAGGGCCCGGAACTCCGCTATGACCCGCTCCGGCGAATGGGCCCGGAAATTCTTGCCCATCACGTTATGGCAGTAAGTGCAGCGATAGGGACAGCCGCGCGAGGTGAACAGGCTCATGTAGGCCGTGTTGTGCAGGAAAGGAGTATGGGGGACAAAAGACGAGTACCGCCTGAAATCCACAAGGTCCCAGTCCGGCAGAGGAAGGGAATCGAGATTCTCAATGAACGGGCGGCGGGAAGTGAAAGCAGGTGTGCCGCCTTTCAGGAAAGCTATGCCCGAAACAGAATCCAGAGAGGTTTTGGCCTCAAGCGCGCGGACAAGTTCTACGGTGGTCGCTTCGCCCTCGCCTATTATGACGGCATCCAGTCCATTGTTCAGGCATTCCGTCGCGTAGCCGGTCGGGTGAGGCCCTCCCGCGATGGTCCTCACTCCCGGCAGCAGGCGCTTTGCCAGCGCGGCGCTTTCGTAGAGGGACTTGCCTTCGGCAGTTATGGCGCTGAAAGCCACGATATCCGGCTTCCATGAGGAAAGAGTTTCCGCGAACAGAGATTGCGCGTTTTTCTCTGCGTCCATATGCAGAAGGCGGATATCGCGGTAACCCGCGGCCTTAAGCGCGGCGGAGACATACAGCAGGCCCAGAGGAGGCGTCACCTGTCCATAGTTATGGTTAAGCGCGGTTTTGACCAGAAGTATCTTCATCTGCGCCTCATATCCCCGGCGAAATTGTGCGCCTGATGCCGCAGTATCGTGGCCAGCCCGCGCAGGTAACGGAATACCTTGCCCGGAGTCCGCCAAGACAGGCATTTGACGAACCTTCCCCAGATGTAAGACGGGCGGAAAAAGAAACGGCGGAAGGCGCTCTTCTGGGTTTCGACAAGCTCCTCGCGGGAAAGGGCGCACATGGAAAGCGGCGGGAGGCGGGAGGAGAAAAGCTTCACATAGTCATTCCACGAGGCGGTGGCGGGGTCGATGAGGCCGTCGGCCACGGCGCGGCGGAAAAGCGCGGAACCCGGCAGGGGAACCAGCACGCAGAAGGCGGCGTAGTCCGGGTCCTTCCCTATGAAAAAATCCACGGTCTTTTGCGCGGTCTGGGGCGTCTCCCCCGGCAGGCCGATAATGAGGGAGCAGAACGAGGAAAGGCCGTGCTTGCGGCACAGCTCCACCGCATTGGCCGTCTGCGCGGCGCGGATGTCCTTGTGTATGCCCTCAAGTATGGCGTCGTCGGCCGATTCCGCGCCGAACAGAAGCTCGCGGCAGCCGCAGCGGTAAAAAGCTTCATAAAGCTTGTCGGATGCGTGGTCGACGCGGGTGTAACAGCTCCACAGCAGGTCCGGACGGATGGCGTGCATGCCTTCCGCTATGGCGACGGCGCGAGCGGTATCGACAGTGAAGGTGTCGTCCCAGATTATAAGCTCGCGGATGTCGTAATCGCGCACGAGGAGACGGACCTCCTCTAGCACATTCTCCACGCTGCGCTGACGCAGGGCGGAGCCGAAAACCGCGTTGGCGCAGAAAGCGCAGCGGCAAGGGCAGCCGCGGCTTGTTATTATCGCGCCCATGTTGCCGGATGAAAGCCTTCTGGAAAGGGACGGATGGTATGATTCCATCGGAAGCAGGTCGTAAGCAGGGAAGGGGATGGAATCTATATCGGCTATAGGCGCGCGCGGCGAGGTCAGCCGTACCCCCGCGCCGTCTTTATAAGCTATGCCGTTTACCGCTCCGACCGGCCCGCCGGACTTGATGGCGGAAAGCAGTTCAGCGCAGGTCTGTTCGCCCTCCCCGAAAACCGCAAAATCGAACTCCGGCATGGCGGCGCAGTCCGCGGCGAGAGCGCTGGCATGGTGCCCGCCGAGCAGGACCGGCGTGGAAGGCTTCAGCTTCTTGAAAGCGGAGGCCAGCGCTCGGGCCGTGGATATATTGGTGGTGGAAGAGGTGAAGCCGACCGCCACAGGGTCCAGGCCGGCGGCGTAACGGGCGAACGCCTCCGGCGACATCAGCCGGACGCAGTTGTCCAGAATGACCGGAGCGAATCCCGCGCGCCGCAGATAGGCCGCGATGTACGCTATGCCGAGCGGCGGCGTAATGCCGGCCACCGAGGCGTTAAGCCATGAGGAGGCGGGAAGTTCCGGCGCTACAAGGAGGATATCAGGCCTGCTCATTTTTTTGCAGCCTCCCTCAGCACGGTCTCCCCGTCAAGAACATAGGTTTCCGGCAGGACACGCAGACCTTTCTTTTGGGCCAGCGCGTAAAGCGCGAAATTTCCTCCGGCTTCCCCGGCGATATTCCGGCTGCGGTCCAGAAATATGTAAAACCAGTGTTTCGGTCCGTTGAGGTAATAGTCGTAGCAGGAGGATTCGACCACGAAAAGCGTGACGCCCTCGTCCCGGACCAGTTTCGCGGCCGGCTCAAGCGAGGAGGAATAATAGGCCCGCAGATTCTTCTCGATTCTCCAATCCAGATATTTGGCATCGACGAATGAACCGCGCGCAGCAGGCAGTATGTCCAGCCATATGGGATGGAAATAGACGGGCCGCGCGGTGAACAGGGGGATGAACTTCGAATATTCCGGATGCGCGAACACAAGCGAATCCAGCGGCTGAGATTTTATAAATCCGTAAAGAGGTTTTTTGGAACGGAAGTCGTATACCCCCGCCTCGGCGGCGGTCATGCTCCCGCCCACAATCAGCACCAGCGCGGAAAGGGAAAGAAAAACAGCTTCAGCCCGCCGCGCGCCAAGCAGCAACAGCCAGAAAAAGACTACCGAAAACAGCGGCAGGGCCAGAACCGTCTGGCGGGAAGCCCCTCCTGGCGAGGCAAGGG
>Ga0209016_1000708_pt1 | contig 35760 bp, 37 predicted proteins | sample EPASupsiteSAE305_FD_187265 | JGI IMG/M metagenome (GOLD analysis project Ga0209016, IMG submission 187265) | Bioremediated contaminated groundwater microbial communities from EPA Superfund site, New Mexico - SAE3-05 (SPAdes) (version 2) | ecosystem: Environmental > Aquatic > Deep subsurface >... | reverse complement strand
CCGCACCATGAACAATCATGGCGAGTCAAGTTACCCTGGCCACTCCAAAGCCACTCATGCACAAGGACCTGTAATAATCCTCCGATATGCGGTCTGAGACCGTTGAGTGAAGGTCTCTGGTACCTAAAAAAAATAACCCTGACTTAGCCAGGACCGCAACTCAAAAGGGAACTGTCCTCATTTTAATAGTCCCCGAAATCCGTTGTGAGCTGCAACTTATTAGCATTACCCAAGGGCAGTCTCACTTTGGTTTCGGGGACACCTTTTTATAATTTAATTTACTTTTATTAGCCTATATAGAGGACGGGGGACTTCTCTTAAGTCTCATTAAATCTGCTATATGGTTTTTGCCTTCTATCCAAACGTAATTTGATTCATCAATTATAAGTTTCAAATTTGCGGCAAGAGCATTGCGGATTATTATTTCATCATCAATAGTCTCCGGAATTAGATTCATAATTTCTGCTGTAGATTCTAGGCTTATTAATCTTCTTATCATTTTTTATTTCCGCCCTTCGAATTTAGTAGTCTTTAGGGGAATTCGGTGAGAGCCTTGTTAATGGCCTTCGAGTCCTGCCAAATCAGGTCAGCCGTGGCGGGTGCCTTCGCATATTCGCCACCAGCCCAAACAGTGTGTATTAGGATGTTGTTTTCACGAAACAGATTAGCGCTGACGGTTTGGCCGTTTGAATATTTGTAGGAATAATTGAGTTCGCGAACCGTCTCAAAGAAACGCTGGGCATCCTTTCGAGTTTTAATCACTTTACATTTCTCCATTCATTTTTCTCATTATTTTTTGGGTTTAACCCTTGAACGACCCGGATTTCTCCGGGTGGCCGGCATTCTCGACCAGGCAAACCGGGAGGCTACGGCATGCTCGCAGCTGGCCTAGCGGGTTCATAGTTAGTCGTTGCTTTTTTCCGTTATCCCGTCTATAACCGCCACCTGAATTTCTGATAGATTATAGATTTTTTGTTCGTCTTCAGTTAAAAAATCTTCAAGGTACCAATTAACATAACTTTCCTTTTTTACGGACGAAAGATAAAATTCCAGGGAGCTTTCATAGTCTTCCAGGTTATCCATGTGGGAGCCTTCGGACATTTCGATGCTTATTAATTCATCCACAATTTGCTCAAAACTTCTTAACATTTAAATTTCCTCCTTTCAAACTTTGGGTCTTCTTTATTAACCCTTAAACGAACCGGGTTACCCCGGCCTGCGGTCATGCTCCGCAGCGACTTAGCGGGTTAGACTTGTAAATATTCCATCGTTACCATCGATCTATTAATTATATTTTCTGCTTGCTCGGGATTTTGAGTTGTTTGATAAATGATCTCGCATATCTCACTTAAAAAAATAGTTTCAAGAGACATGAATTTAAAATTATAAGCTCCTTGTTTTTTATCATCAATATAAGGAATAATCTGCACCGTGAAGCTGTCGCGAATTTCCCGGAATTCATTCAACGAGAACTTATAGTCAACCTTAACTGCCCATTCTTCTTTTTTAGTACTGACTTTAACTAACCCTTTCTCTAGTTCTTCTTGCATTTCTAAAATTTGGCCAAGTATGAATTTACCTAACGGTTTTTCTAACATTGTTTTCCTCCTTGTTTTCACTCATTATTCAGCATTATTCAGTTACCTTCCTGCATTCTTCACAGATAAATTCTTCATGCCGCAGGTCCCACCATTGCCGGCCGTAAATTTCAAAAACACGTTTCATATATCGATTACAATTGCGTTGTCCTCATACGAGATTCCATACACATTAGCGTTCCTAGTCTCTTGCATATAGTCCAACCGGCGACATATTTCCTCCGCGTTAGCGTGTTCTTGGATTAATCCTGTTAAGTATTCTCTTACAATCACATCTTGTTTACTGGGGATCTTTGCAACTACTCGGCCAAGCGTCATTTTGTACATTTTCATTTTCCTCCTTAATTTTTGTTCCCATTTCTATCCCTTATCTATATACTTATTATAATCTACATTAATGTATAAAGCAATAATAAATAAGTATAAAAAAGTTTGTAAAGCCCTGCCAAAGCAGAATTTTACGCTCCATATCCCCTGATCTGCACGTAACCTTGGCCAGGGTCAATCTAACCGGGAAGGATAAATGGAAGGGACCCTTTGGGAAGGCAGCCGTTTATGTTCACGATTAGATTGTCTTGACCGCCATGGTACAATCAATAACGGTCGGGGAAGTTACTGGTGAGTTCACGCCCCCTAGAGCCCCCGACCGCACCATGAACGATTATGGCGAGTCAAGTTGCCCTGGCCACTTCAAAGCCACTCATGCATAAAGACCCGAAAGAATCCTGAAATTAAAAGACCCAGAGGTAGAGCCTGGAAGATTGTCCTAGCCATAGGACAAGTCCTTTAGGACCGAGGCGAATAGCCGAGTCTGGAAGGGTCTTTACTTGCTCACTCGAATAAAATAAAAAATATTAACCATTAACTTGTTTTAAAAGAACTTCCGACACATCAAATATTTCTTCTCAAAACACCTAATACACATATAATCCAACTCACAAAACAAACACACATCAAAAAACCAACACTTAATCACAAAACCCACAGAGGCTAAGATCCCAAATATTTTCACGCCAGATTCTTTAAATTCGGCTAGCAGACGCGATACCCTTTTAAAAGGCAAGGTATTAGTCCAACCGACTGTTTACGCCCCTTAGAACCTCCTTAAAGTAGCTTAAACAACGAATAGTGAGTAAGGCACCCCTGACTAAGAGAAACAACCAAACCCAATTCACAAAAAATACTTTCAAGACTCCAAATAATGCTATAATGAACCTGGTACAACTTCATAGGTAGGGTGGGCGGCCAAATCCCCTAATGAAAGGGGGTGAGGCTTATGAGTACTTTTGAAACGCTAGTCCTTATGATAGCGTTCGCAACATTAGCGATAACTATTGTTGACATAGCACAAAAGAAAAAGTAGCCCTCCCTTAACACGGAAACTACTTTTTCTGTGTCCCTATGGCCGCTATCCTAGCGGAGCATTGTACCAAACTGAGGTGTAACAGCACCTCAGTTCTTTTTATGTTTTTACTATCTTTAGTATACCTAAATTACACTCAAAAATAAACCTAAATTTCACCCAAAAGGAAATTTTTTAAGAATCAATCAGCTTTAATACAAAAACGCGCCGGTTAACCGGCGCGTAATCGTATTAAACAAAGCCTAATAAGTAATTATTACTCTTGGGAGTGCTGTTTGGTGAACAGTCACAGAATTAGGCGTTAAAGTAGGCCCTGAAGGTTGGCCACTACTATTTAGTGCTTGGAAGGTGAAGGTTAGTACCGTTCCATCATCTGTGCTAGGATCAACTTCATAGATGCCTTGCCAAGATACAACTCCTGGAAGCGTGCCTGAGCTAATGCCCATCGTATAATTTGGTAGAAGCGTGGCAGGCCCCCCATTAATCGATAAACTCACTTGTACTCCTGAAACTTGGCCAGTTGTCTTAGCGTATAAATTTACTGTTCGATCTGCAATAGTATCTGCTGGAAGATCTATACTATACGGGTCAAGCCACGCAGAATATATACTAGGCACTCCACCAATATTTATTGAGATATAGTCTTTTTCGGATGCCGGTTGATTTACAAACGTAGTATTCGTTGCGTAGGTTTCAATATAATAGACCTGCGCTGCTGTGCCGCTTGGAACAGTGTATGTTCCTGTCCAAGTGTTTTCAAAGGGTATATTTGGACTTACTGGCGTAACAGGAGTAAGCGTTAACAGTGAACCATCCATCTTCTTAGCGTAGGCAGCTGAAGCATATCCTTTTGTTTTGACTGTGACAGTGAATGATTGTCCAGCCGTTACGACAGGATTAGTGAGCTGCTGTGCAGTGGTTTTTATAGTGTTGTCTATAACCAGCACCGAATCAGTAAATACTACCTGATTTACGCCAGTAGTTTTGTCTGTAAATGGAGTTTGAAGCTTAATGTTTAGCTTAGTGGGATTTACATTAGAAACGTCCGCTGTCTTAGGCACTGTCAAATTTTTTACTGTCCACTGACGCGCCCCGTTGCCCAAGTCGATGTAGCTTGTAGCAGGAATACTATAACTTGTATCCCAGCTAACATTTAATGAGCTAACATACCCTTCGGTCGTAATCAAGGCATCTACCATACCTGTAGGGGCTCCTGTGCTGGCTCCAGTGTATGGGCTGGTCTGATTCCAGAATATGTTTGTAACTCTTGGTGAATTCTCAATAGCTATTGTTTTTTGGTCTACCTTACCATAAAAACTTGTCCCAGATACTTTATCTATTGGTAGCCACGTTAAAACAATATTATCACCAATTTTTGCGCTGCTCGGAACCGTGTATGATCCTGTCCAAGTATTACTACCTAAAGACGGATTGGAGGTAGATAAGTTTACAGTATTTTTCATGCTATCAGTAGCAGTCAAGTAGTTTGCATGTCCATCTGTAGTGCTTCCATCTAAAGATATTACTTGACCTGGTACAGCTGTCTGGACGGATGTATTACCGGTTGCTACCAGATGCCTGCTAGTACTTGTGGATGCATATATAGGTCCGTACATAACCCCATTTGGAGCAACAGCTGTAAGACTAAACGTAAGGATTGATCCCTCTGGAACATTATCTGGTACAATATAATTTGCATTCCAGTTTTTCCAGTCGTTAGTAGTCATATTTGGCAGGACCATTATAAACTCTTCTTCGATGTTATTTGTCACAGTCTTTCCGGAAACTGAGAGAGAAATATGGTCCACTATTCCTTCTGTATCAGCAGATAGAGTTACCGTATTCTGCCCATTACGATGAGAGTATACAGGATCAGGTAGTAGCTCTGGTTGGCCAAGAATTTTTATTGGAGGTGACCCCACTGTTAAATTCAAATATACAGGAGTACTAGGTTTCTGATTTATAAACACCTCGTTTTTCCCTGCAAAAGAAATCACATAACTTCCCACCTGAGCATTAGCTGGAACCGTGAATGTTGTAGACCATGAATTAAGTTTAGGTACTGTGTTCACAGTCGTACTTGGTGAAAGGCTTTTGATTATAGGAGTGGCTGGAGTAGATGGATTTGGTCCACTAGCTACAACATCTAAAACATAGCCAGAAGATGCAGGGATGGTTATTGTTATAGTATCTCCTGGTGCTACGGTGTATTTAGAGGAAGTCGGTGTTGAGAGTGATAATTTATTGGCTACATCAAAAACTATAGATGTAGTAGTTTCTTGGGGTATCCCGTTTGTTGTTAGATATTGGGATTTTGCCTTTAATGTAATCTTGTACTGACTCCCTACCGGGGCTCTTGTTGGTATTTTAATTGTCCCTGTCCAGCTGTTGTTTTCGGGAAATAGTGAGTTAGAAGGCATTAACTGAAAGTTTTCTATTATACCGTTATAGTCAGCAACCTGAGTAGGTGTAAATAATGCTATCCCTTGCGTCTGTACTGGTGTATATCTATCTGTAGTAGTACCGTCTCCTAGTTGACCATTATTATTCCCACCAACACTCCATACAGTTCCATCGCTTTTAAGCATAACTGTATGGAAACTACCTGCAGATATTCCAATTACATCGGAAGTGTCTTTCATTAGTGCTGGATAAGATCTGTTTGTAGTAGTCCCGTCTCCTAGCTGGCCGTTTGTATTAAGTCCGGCACTACGTACAATTCCATCTCTATAGAGTATAGTTGTAGAATTATCTCCTGCAGAGATGCCGACTGCACCCGAATAGTATATCATCTGCACTGGAGTTTTTCGATCTAGTGTAGTTCCATCCCCCAATTGGCCATAATAATTATCTCCAACACTCCATACTGTTCCATCATTTTTTAGTATAGTTGTATGCAATCCCCCTGCAGAGATATCAGCCACACCACCAGAGATTCCCTGCATCTGTACTGGAAGCTTGCGAGATGTTAAGCCTCCGTCTCCTAGTTGACCTTGTAAATTATTTCCAACGCTCCATATAGTTCCATCTTCTTTGAGAATTACTGTATGATATCCACCTGCGGAGATATCAATTGCACCAGAGATATTATTCATCTGTACTGGAGTAGATACAGATAGAGTATTGTTAGTACCTAGCTGCCCGTAATAATTATACCCAACACTCCACACGGTACCATCACTTTTTAGCATAACTGTATGGTTAGCACCGGCAGAGATATCTACCACATCAGAGATTCCCTGCATCTGCACTGGAAGCGTTTTACCTACAGTAGTTCCGTCCCCTAGTTGACCATTAGTATTCCAACCAACACCCCATACAGTTCCATCACTCTTTAGCATGACTGTGTGATAATAGCCTGCAGCTATATCCACTATCCCCGTGATTCCCTGCATCTGGACTGGACTTTTGCTATCTACAGTATGCCCAATACCTAACTGTCCATGATAATTATCTCCAACACTCCATACAGTACCATCTTCTCTGAGCATAGCTGTATGAAAAACCCCGCTTTCGACTTTACTGAGAGGATATGATAACTGATCTGCAATAGTAGTCGTAAAATAATCATATCCTGAAAGCGGCATAACATACTGAATAGCTGTTCCTGTAGAAGGTGGATAAACCCCGTTGTTTGCTGGGCTTGACGCGTTAGATATATATACATTTCCATTAACAGTAGAAATTGCAGTAGCATATGCATCACCAGAAATACTCTTGGCATTCTCAATACCTAAAAATTTAGTTGGCAGTCTGGCGTCACCATAGCCTGAATTATTCCCTAGCTGGCTATAGTTATTATCGCCAACACCCCATACAGTTCCGTCATTTTTTAGCATGACTGTATGCATAGAACCTGTAGAGATATCAACAATATTAGAAATGCCTTGCATCTGTACTGGAAGATACCTTAATGCAACAGTACCATCTCCTAGCTGTCCTTGGGAATTATCGCCAACACCCCACACAGTACCATCACTTTTTAACATGGTTGTATGAACTGAGCCTGCAGAGATAGCTACTACATCAGAAATACCTTGCATCTGTACTGGAGTTAATACAGGAGTTCCACTAATTCCACCAGTTCCAAGCTGCGCACCTGTATTACTTCCAACACCCCACACAGTCCCATCACTTTTTACCATAAATGAATTATACTTATCAGCACTTATATCAGTTACTCCTGAGCCTCCTATCATCTGTACTGGAGCTGTTTTATTTGTGATAATTCCAATTCCTAACTGTCCATTACCACCATATCCAACACTCCACGCAGTGCCATCTTCTTTAAGAACAAGTGTATGAAATCCACCTGCAGAAATACTTACTGCAGTTTCGATTCCATACATCTTTACTGGAGTGTACCTATTAGTAGTAGTTCCATCTCCTAACTGCCCACTCGCATTTAACCCAACGCCCCATATTGTACCATCGCTCTTTAGCATTAATGTATGGCTGTCTCCTGCAGAGATATCAACTACATCAGACATCCCGTACACCTGTACTGGAATAATTTTATCTACTATAGTCCCATCCCCTAACTGACCATACCCATTCTCCCCAACACTCCAAACAGTACCATCTTCTTTTAGCATAACAAGATGCTTTTCTCCATATGCTACCTTAACTATATCATTAAAAGTACTTTTCACTTGTATAGGAAGCGAGCTATTTGTAGTAGTTCCGTCCCCTAGCTGGCCATATGCGTTATATCCAACACCCCATACAGTACCATCTTCTTTTAGCATGATTGTATGATATGAAACTGCTGAGATTTCTACAACACCAGTAATATTTTTTGTTTGCACTGGAAGATGCCTTTCAGTAACAGTTCCATCTCCTAGCTGCCCGTAATAATTATAGCCAACACTCCACACAGTACCATCACTTTTTATCATGGTTGTATGGTCGTAGCCTGCAGATATATCTACTACACCAGAAACTCCCTGCATTTGCACTGGTGTAGATCTACCAGTAGTAGTTCCATCTCCTAACTGACCATGAAAATTATAGCCAACACCCCACACAGTGCCGTCGTCCTTTAACATGACTGTACGGTCGAAGCCTAGGTCAATACTTGTTATACCTGAAATGTTTCTCATCTGTACTGGAGTATACCTGAGTGTAGTAGTTCCATCTCCTAGCTGACCGTTATGATTATCTCCAACACTCCATACAGTCCCATCGTTTTTTAGAATTATTGTATAGTAGAGTCCCATATAGACACCAACTGCATCGGAAATACCCTGCATTTGCACTGGAAGCGTTCTATTTCCCCCGTAAGTTCCATCTCCTAGCTGCCCGGAACTATTAGACCCAACGCCCCATACTGTTCCATCATCTTTGAGCATTAATGTAGACCATCCGCCTGCAAAGACTCCAGTAACACCAGAAGCTCCTTGCATTTGCACTGGCGTAGATCTATTGATAGTAGTTCCATCTCCTAGTTGGCCGTTATTATTATATCCAACACTCCATACTGTTCCATCATCTTTGAGCATTACTGTATGCCCACCGACTGCAGAAATTTCTCCAACACCAGTAATATTTTTTGTTTGCACTGGTGTATATCTATCGGTAGTAGTTCCATCTCCTAACTGACCGTAATCATTATTGCCAACACTCCACACAGTACCATCATTTTTTAGCATAACTAAATACTCGGAGCCTGCAGAGATATCAATTACATCGGAAATTTCTTGCATCTGTACTGGCACGTATTTAGAAGCCTTAGTACCATCTCCTAGCTGCCCACTGCCATTAGAACCGACACCCCATACCGTTCCGTCTGTTTTAAGAAAGAATGTATTAGTACCACCTGCAACTACAACTGTTTTTTTAATCTCAGCTTGGTCGAAAACTTCACCACTACCAGTAATCTCTGTAGCCCATCCAGTTGTACTAGCATTAATATTTGCGTTTTCAGTGGGAGCAAGCGTTTTAGGATTTCCGCTTGCAGTTAACGTCATTGGATTATCTACACTTACATATACCCTTGATCCTGTAATACCTGAGTACCATGAATTAGTCGCTTTAAATGTTAATGTAATTGTCTGCCCTATCCTAGAATCATCAGGAATTTTATACGTATAAGTACCAGATGCGGGTATAGCTATAGTGGTTCCTAACCCATCAGTAACATACCCCGAAGTAGTTTTCCTGCCTAACGTTGCTGTAATAGTTAATTCCTGGCCTGGCCGTCCTGTACTAGGGTCAACAGTCCCAACAATTGAAGGTTTTGGCGGCGGTGGCGGTGGCGGGGGTACGACTACAGGAGCTGGGGGAAAGGTATACTCTAAAAATCCCGCCTGATAGTTGCCGACAACACCTGTAGCAGTACTTCCGATGGCTGTATATTCAGTTATTGCAGTTCCAGTATACCCTGAGGGATAATTAAAACTTGCTGCATCAGGATTTGCAGACCCGCCCGTAACTGTAGGAGTACCGCCGTCTAAATATGTTTGTAGCATACTAGCAGTTTCTGCACGGTCTTTACCAGCGACTACAATTATAGAGCCTCCACTATTTGGGTTTACACTAGCTATGACATCATTAACCATACTGGCCGTTACCGAACCACCTGTTCCACCCGCTATAGTAACACTACCACCGCTGTTAACTATATCTGCTATCTGTTGAACAGCTTCTGCTGCAGTGGCTTGACTTGATGTATTGATTGTCGGAACTGTACCTGCGGGCATGTCCCAGTCTGCGCCTACTATAGTAGTACTTCCAGCTATTACGCTTTCAGCCTGTACAAATATTAAAAAGAACCCGATTAAAAAAAAGGTAAGTGTATTTCTTTTCATAAATCTTACCTCCCATCATATATCCGGTCAATTTTCCATGTATCCTCTTCATAGACAAGTGCTAACCATAGAGGAACTTGTTCTACTGTGCCATTAATATTTTGATCTATCAGCGCTAGAATTTGCGCTTCTCTATCCGTTGAACTTAAAACAAATATTCCCCCAGAAGCTACCGAAAAGGAGATATGATCTTTAGCAATAGTCTGCTGTTCTGCCTCATAGGCTTTCGTGTACTCGTCAATAGGTGCAGTTGATGAAAAATAGCTTGAGTATGCTTGGATATCTCCGGAATTACGTGTTAGTGTCCATTTTTGCACAAGATCGGTAAAGATAAAGTACCGATCAGTTTGAATTTTTTCTTCTGCTTTGGCATTTTTAGGTATCGGCTGATCTGAACGAGTCATTAAGTACGCATCCTGGACTTTCCACTCAGCTCCTTCTTTATAGAGAATGATATTAGCCTGCATCGGCGATGAATAATTTTCATCTAAATTAGTCACCTCATAGTAAACTACTGCCTGTTCTGCTGTTTCACGTTTATCAATTAAATAGATATCTTCAATATCTATCTGTAAATTGCCGGCTGACCATTTTTGGTAGGCCTCGCTATCTACAGATATCTGCTTACTTACAAAATCATCCGTACCAATACTGGTTAAAATTTGCCCGAATTCATCTGCCGTTTTACCTGTATTCCATGCCAAAACATATGTTTTGGCTACTCCTTTCGCTTTTATGTCTGGAATTTCAATAATGACAGCTACCACCAAAAGTACGGATAAAAGCCCGATAATTGCCACTTTCCATTTTTTAATCTTTATCATGCTATTTTTCAGCTCCTTAAAATAAAGAGAAGGGAAATTCCCTTCTCGACGATTTTACTACCATGAATATCCCTGGGAATTCAGTATCTCGGTAGCTTGTTTTACTACTTCATCACTTACAGCTCCTGGCCCGCCTAAAACTACAAGTTTAGGATAAACATGCCTTGTAGGATCTGGCCAACGTTCATAACTATGTCCAAAGTATGCGATATAATTTAATGCCTCAATAGTTTCCGGAGGGAGTTCATTAGGTTTAGTTAGTATTATACCTCCACCACCTTCGATTCCAGCAAGCGCTCCACCGGCTAATGAATCTGGCCAATTTTCTCCTGTTGTTAAATACATAGTTTCATCACGCACATCCCATCTTAATCCAGCTGCATTAGTACCGTAACGGTTCTCTCCTTCAATCATGTTTTCCGCGCCTTTTGGATAAATTTGATTTATAGTTTTACAGAGTTCACCAGCTGTAACAACGGTATTAAAACTATCACAGTATTCTTTCTGCTCTTGCGTTAATCCATTAGGGTTAACTAATAATATTGGGAGGTTCGACTGAGAAGCATACGATGAAATAGTTGTAGCATCGTAATAATTATTGCTGCTTACAAGATAAACTCTGGAAGGGTTGGGCAACATTTTAGCTATAAGTAACGAAGTCTCCTGCCGATCCTTGCCTCCTATTTGATGAATATTTTCAGCCTTATAACCCATTTGAATGAGAGAATCTGTAAAGGACTGAGGAACTACTCCTTTTCCACCGAGAATGTAAATATTCTTATCTTTAGCTAGATGTTGCTCTACATAACTTAAGGTTTTTTTACTCCCTTCAGGCGTGGTGTTCAATAGGAGAATAGGAGCTTCGAGATAGGCTGCTAACGGGCCTCCGGCTAAGGCATCTGGCCAATTAGTTCCGGAAGCCAGGACGATATTATTAAATTGACCATCGTTTTTTAGATCAACCGCCATGCGATCAGCGATTGCAATAGCTGTATCATACCGGTTGTCGCCATAGACTCGTTCGACCGTTATCTTAGATGTTGCTTGGGTAGTTGTGTTGGCCAAAGATACTGTCGGGATACCCAACAGTAAAACCATAGATAAAAAAACACCAAATAACTTTTTCATGGTTAGACCTCCTCTTAATTAAATGAAACATGAATTTGTTTTGTTCTATTTAATATATTATATCATACATTATTGTAAATTACCATAATAAGATAAATTTCCGTGTTTTATGGCGGCTGCCACAAATTAAGAATAAATTAGACTCGTAACTGGAAACGCATAATATAAAAGATAGACTAAAACATAGGCTGTAAGAAAATACGGAGAAGCAGGTACCCTTCTTCTTAGCTTTGTTTTATCAACTAAAACAGTAATTAACATCAAGGTGAACACAAATAAAAAAAACCAAATTATTGTTGCAAATGAATTCCATAGAGAAAACCCCATCAGCAATTTAATATCACCTGGCGCAAAGAAATTTCTGTAGAGTAACAAGAAAAAAAACGGTAGGATCAAAAGATGATATCCTAGCTGATCGGTCAAATATATCCTGTAAATTAACCCTCCGAGAAAATATGGATACGTAATAAACTTAGGTATTTTCATTGTTTTCGAATCTATAATTGCGGCAATAGTTAGCACAATTATGGAGACTATTGTCGGTGTCCAGTCCATAGCATTATGTTAACCTCCCTTATTGGTTTGGTTTTAACGAAACACGCGCAAAGTCAGTAATAGTATACGCAGTACCATTATATAGACTATTTAAATAAGGCTTGGCCGTCGTAGTCACAACCGCTTCAATACTGTAGTATTCAACCAAATCTCCTTTAATGGGATCAACCGACGGAACAGTATTAATGACATTAAATTCAACAACCTTTACCTGTGAAGTTACCGGAGAATTAGGAAGAGGCATATTGTTAGAATCCAATTGTAAGTTTTTTTGAAGATATAAATTGAAATTAGCTAACGCTACATCCCGATCAATGGGCGAATAACCATGATCTTTTGCCCATAAGGTCCCAGCAGCCTGTAATGAATTTTCTATACTATCATGCAAAAGTTTTTTTGTTATATATCCATTAGAGGTATCGAAATGAAAGGAATATGCTGTTATTATTATTAAAGTAAAAAATAACCAATAAACAATGGAACCCCTTTCGTTGTTATATTTATGGTGAGTATTGCGAAACAATAGTCCCCTGTGCATGTAAGGTTTTAGTGCTTTGAATTTGTTTGCCATTAATATCAACTCCCGGCTGTGGATTAGAGGTAATATAAATATCTATCTGAATTTCACCACCGTAGGGAACAGGGGCTGTTTGTGGCGATGTTACAATTATCTTAGATGGATCAACGTTTGAACGAGATAGAGTGTTTATTACATTCTGTTCAATTGCCGGAGTAAGCCCACCTGTGATTTGTGCTTGTTTAAGGGCATTATTTTTAGCAAAAGCGAGTTGTGTTTGAATGTTGGCACTATTAGAATTGTTATAATAAATAACTATTGCTGCAATAATAATTACCATAGCAAATAAAACTTCCAAGGTTGTTATTCCACTATCTTTTTTAATGTCTTTTCTAACCAAAGGTCTACACTCCTTTAAAAAGTAACACCATCTAAACTTGTATTTGCTTTATTAAAAAGTCCTCCAATATGAGACAAAAGTGACGGAATAGCAATAGCTAAAAAAATTACAAAAGCCACGGCCAACAACGATAGCTCTAATGTATTAAGTATTCCTTCATCATTTGAAGAAAACCTTAAGTAATATATCTTCAGATTATCCCAAAACTTTGTTAATCGTTTCATGTTGCCCTCCTTGTAAGGGAGTGGCCTACTGGCCACTCCCTTATATTTTTGTATTTTAAATTTACGGTACAACAATTGAACCAACTCCAGACTCTATATCTGTATAACCGTTATCAATTGTTGTATTGGTGGATTCTGTTCCAGAGCCAATATGTCCAGCCAAGCTAATAGAAGATATTCCCACAATTGCCACAATAACAACAACCAATAAGGTATACTCCAACCACGTCACACCCTGATCATTGCGTACAAAATATTTGAGATTTTCAGATAATTTTTTAAACATACTAAGGACCTCCTTCATTTAATAAGAATTAAGTATGGTCTGTGATTTTTGCGAAGCGTTAAAGTATAGGGTTATTTGGGAATTGAGTAGAACTATGCCTATGATAGAGAATGCTATAACCCAAAAAACCATTGAAAGTGTTACACCCCCCCTTTGACTATCTACTTTTTTCATGAGAATCACCTCCCTACCAAGTTGTTGATTCCAAAACATTTATGACTTTGGCATATGTCACAAATAACGTAATAGCAATAGCCAAACCGGCTGGGATAATTACTAATGCGGAATATAATTGTTCTCTTTGCTTTTCTTTTCTTTTTTTTGCAGAAAGTGTTAGGCTATGTCTGGTTGTATTTAACGCTTGAATATAGCCCATCAAATTGTGTTTATCTCTATATTCGAAACCATTGCTGATTAAAGTGATAAATTGTTCCGCCTCCGGGATGGGTACTTCTAAAAGAAACGCTTCACTAGCCCTTTGTGGGCCAATAGTACGGTATCGATTTAAATAACGTGCCAACGGATCGGACAGATAATTTGTTAACCTCTGGGCTTCATCTAATGCATTATATAGGTCTTTTTCCGCCCCATTAATTGCCTCGTAAATATAATTAGCCACAGAAGATAATTCTTGCGTTATAACATTCTGTCTTTGTTTTAAGAAGTACATCAAGATCAGGTGCGGAATAGAAAGCGACGAAACTCCTATAATTATTGCTGTAATTATACTCGTTTTAAGAGTACAACCTGAAAGGTATACAAACCCAAAGGAAATGAGTGTAAAAAAGACTACCGTTGCTCTAGTCATGCTATAAAAGAGATCTATCCGATCAGAATAACCAATTTGAACTAAAATTGTTTTTAACCACTTTTGATAACGGGCCTCGGGCGATGCCCGAATATCCTTTTTCGGAACATCAAAATTATCGTACAACCGGCGTAATCTTTCTATTTGCTTTCTTGATAGCCGGTTATATTTGGAAGTAATAATCATCAGAAAACCTATACCCGTTATAAATGTCGCAAGATATGGAACATAAATAAAATACTCTTTCATAATACCCATCCATCCCCCAATATCCTAAACCTTGTAGTGCAGCCACGTAAAAATCATAATCTCAATAAAAACGGCAAGAAAAACTAGTGCAATAAGCAACTTGCCAATCGGCGTAGTATATAAATACATGCCAATATCCGGAGTGCGGAAAGTTAAAGACAATATTTGAATAAGTAATACTCCGAAAGCAAATAAAGCCATAAAGCCCTGAAACCGCATATTTTTACGCTCCTCTTTTTGGGCAGCTAATAATTCTTCGGCCCTTGATGTTAGATCAGTAATACGGCTTACAAGATCTTTCATTCCTGTAGAAGAGGCAGTAAGCGTAAAGGTTGCAAATTCATCCCACATCGGATTTCGACTTTCGCGGGCAATCCAATACATCGCTTCGGAGAAGGTGCCAAACTGATTTGCTCTCCATCTTCTTATTCCTTCTTCAAATAATTTCCGAGTGTGCTTTTGCAAACGCACATGGCCATTTATTATGCCAATTTCCACGTTATCATGACGTCTTAAAGCTGAGGCCAAACAATGTAAGGATTGTGGGGCCTCTTTTTGATACATATATCCAGCTCTGATTGACGAAAGAAAAACATACCACCTGGGGAAAATAAACCCTAAGCAAAAACTAAGTATATCTGCCGGCAAATTGCTTGCTTGTTGTTTTGTAGTTTGAACATCGCTCGTAAGCCCCAAGGAATTATAAGTAGATGGTACCGCTGAAACACTTTTTGTCGCTGAATATGAAGGCATTACTGTTGAAATAGTAAAGGTTTTTGTAGTAGCTGTCCAAGAAATAATGAATGCCAAAATACCAGTAAACAGGGATAACCAAAGTAACTGTGAAACAGTTAAAGGTTTTCCCCTAAATCTCAAGGCACTATATTTAAGATCTTGTTTCACCCTTGATGTATCACTTATTAAGATTGGATTTTTTACTATTTGAGATTGGGCAAAATTTTGAAACTGTCTTTGAAGTTGTTTTGGTATGCGGCGCAATGACGGAGATAAAACTGCGAAGAAATCATGTTGGCTTATTATTAACAGGAAAAGACCTGTGGCCGTAATAATTGATGTGACATAAGGAACCAACTCTAAAATTTTTATATCTCCCATTCTTTAAAGTCCTCCTCAAAGACAGAATTCCAATTTACGAGCTTCTCTTTTAAGAACCCTGGAATACCATGGTAAGTTTCAACAGGGGTACCGTCGCGATCCAGCCTTCTTGTTATAATCGGTAAGATCTTAGGTTCTTTTAATTTTTTATCCCAGGTAACAGCTGAAATATCACTCATATATCTTTTACCGGTGGGACTGATCCGTATCATAGGAATTATGTCTATGGCATTAGAAACGCGCTGCAAAACTATTTCTGTGTCCAAGGTTGGTACCGCTTCTTGGTATCGGTTGCTCAAATTTTGAATACCTTCTTCGGCTGATCCGGCATGTCCCGTAAAGCCCGATCCCCTATGCCCAGTTGTCATATTTTCTATGGCCCGGTAAGCACTTGATGTATGACGCAGTTCTCCCCAAAAAACAACCGTTGCTGCCGTCCGCAAAGTAAATGCGGCCGCCTCTTCCCAAGTTAAAGCGAATTCCCCGTTATGAATATAAATTTCCGAAACAATTGATGAGGGATTGCGCCTTTTTAGAAAGAATTCCGGAACATCTTCTATCGTTAAAATGTGCCAATGGGCAGGAAGGTGCGGTAAATATGCCGCTAATGAAGTCGTTTTGCCACTCGTCATTGGACCCAACCAGGCACTATTTGCCCTAGCACTCATGAGGAATTTGATTAACTTATCCTGACGCTTAGATATTGAATCACTGACGACAAGCTGATCCGAAGAAAAAAGGGTTTCGTTATAGATTCGAATAGACATATAACAGCTTGCACCTACATTAGGATATTGGGCAATGGCAACACGCGAACCATTAGGTAATCTTGCTCGATCTGTAAATCCATTCATATCGGACATTCCTATATCTGAGTAGGTCAAAATACGTTCTTTAACACGTTCTAGATATTCAGATGAATAAAAAGCAATGTTATCCAATCTTCTCCACTGACCATGCTGTTGAAGAGATATGTCATTAGGCCCATAAACTCTTATTTCAGATATACCCTCTTTTGCCCCGTTTAAAATAAAGGAAGTAATCGGTCCCCAGGCAATAATGTCATTGTAGAGTTTTTCAGCGGTTTCTGCGTTAAGAAATTGTTGAGGAATACCTTTTGTTTTTGAGAGATAATGTTGAATAGCTGTTCGGCAAGTTTCTTGAGCTTCGAGAGCGTCAACATCTTTATAATCCAAAGCTTTTGTGTAGCTTATGTTGTATTCTGGCCTTGTTAAGTATTCTGAGACTTCTTGAAAAAGCGTTGAATAAGTGTATTCCATAATTCCCTCCTTGAATCAAGAACATTATTATTAAAACCATCAAGCATCTTCGAGAGCATTTCGATTAATGCGACGGTATAAGCATGTTTTACCGAAAAGGCTATGGGTTTAGCATTATAAACTTGCTTTTCATATTCCCTGCGAGAAATGTTAGGAATCAAAAAATCAACTTCATGTTCTAAAACTTGAGCAATGTGTTCTTGGCCATATGCTTGTCCCACAACATTACGCAGCTGGACAACCCTAATGTCCATCGATCGGCCCTTTTTAGACAGATAATTAAATAAGTCAAGCACGTGTTTAGTTAACAATGGATCTGCTTCAATGGCCAATAAAAAGGTATCGGTTTCCCCTAATAAGTACTGGAAACCAGGATGTTGAAAATCCCTATCAGTATCAAATATAAGAAGGTCCGCAAGCTTACCCAATTCTGCAAAAAAATAAGACCATTGTTCACGGCTTAATTGATTATGTGTTTTGGTTTGAGAAAAACCCGGGATTACATAAAAATTTGGCAAATCTAAAAACGGAGTAGATAAAAAATCATTTAAAACGATGGTTTGAAAGCCTGAAAGCAATGGGTATAAATCATCCAAGGTTTTTAGAGAGTGTTTATTTATTAAAGAAGTTAAATCCAAAAATGGCGCTATATCCGGTTTCTGGAATGAAAAATCCACAATAACAACCTTTTGATCCGGATATCTTTTAGCATATAAAACCCCCAAATTAATTACCAAAGAAGTTTTGCCTGGGCTACCGGGGCTTAAAACAGTCCAAACAGTAGACATTTTTATTCCTCCCCCGTTTGGGTTAAAAGTGGTCTGGAATGAAGTGTTACGATGGGATCAGACATTTTCTGCAATTCTTGAACATCTTCAATTGATAAAAGCAGCAATAATGCCGAAGGCGGCGATGTTTGCTGAGAAGTCAGCGTTGAAGATAGCAGCCCCTCAGCTTGTGTTTTATCCGAACCCTGTAAAGCCGGCAACAATGATATGATATTTGCTTCTTTATCTGCCTTCCCAAGCACTAAAACGTCTGACAATATCTTAGAATCATCAATAATCGTAATTCTATCACCGGGATTAATAAAAGATAATAAACCAGTGTTTGAGAAAGTATAACTTACAATAACCTGGTTAGAATCAATAATAAGGGGTTGCTGATCCGTAACCTTTTCTTCCGTAATTGGATCAGTTACGGCAATACCGTCTACAGCTCGATAAGTATTAAACTCAAAGTCTGAAGGAGTTAAATAATCTTTAGGAAGATCTTGAATTCGTATCTTGCGATAAACTATATTGTTATTATCAATAATTTTACCAGCAGGAACGTATGTTTTTACATACGGCACGTCTTCTGTTTGATTAAAATAAAACCATGCAGAAAACATCCCCATAACCCCAATAACACTTAATAACAAGCCAACCCAAAAACTCCACTTTAATTTATGAAACATAGCCCTTCTCCTTTACGTATTATTGCGATTTAAAATCAAAGGAATTAATGCCAGGGCAATTGTAATTCCGACCAAAATAAATACGTTTATCACAATATCACCCTCTTACTATTTTAGGTATCCCTAATAAATAACCCTGGCCATAGTGAGCACCCAAAGATTTTACAGCGAATAGTTGCTCTTTCGTTTCTATGCCCTCTATTATTACTTTGGCATCTACCCTTTCAGCATGATCTATAAATGCTTTAATAAGGCTGTTACGAGCCTTAATATTTATTGACTGCGTTAGACTTTTATCAATTTTTAAATAGTCCGGCTGTAACCTTGTGAGAACTTCAAAAGCTGCAAAACCAGTACCAATATCATCTAAAGCCAAAGTAAAACCAAATTCTTTTAAGGTCTCTATACCCACATAGGATATTTCCGCTGCTTCTGTAATTTCTAAAATAACATCATATGCCTTCAAAAAACCCCAAGCGTATGGATTGGGCATGGTTGGATAAATATTGATAAACAGTTTTTCTTTAATTTGTTCACTAAGAGAAGGGATTTCTGCTAAAATTAGGTGTTCCAACTCGTCTACAGCCTGCATTTTGTGTGCTACCTCAAAAATTATATCAGGACGAATATTTTGCCATCGTGCTAAAACCTCATACCCGTAAACCACATTTGATTTTAAATCATAAATAGGTTGTATAGCCACCTTTGTTGGAATTTGTTTACTCAAAATAAGATTCAAATAAATTTCTGGGGCTAATTGATGCAAATTAGAACTGATAACCATCACTCTCCTTAAAAACATCTATCACTTAAAAGAAAAACCCCGCCATTGGCGAGGATAGATTTATTGGCTTTTCGGATTTTGTGGTGGAATACACCAAAATAATTTCCAGTTGACTAATTCAGTTATTGAATAAAATCCTTGGAAAGTGCAATTATTTCTTTTTAGATAACACTAATTTAAGAGCGCTAGATTGTCCGACACCTCTGATTAAATGAGCATAGTTATGCTTCGTAAGGTACCTATAAATCAAACTATGAGCTAAATAATTAACTGCTATCCCTCCAAGTAATACAGTGATTGCAAGGCTCAAGTTGTTCATATATTTACTAATATATCCAACAAGATATGTTATAATTAACGTTATTATAGAAAAGGATAACACCAATTTTGTTCCTTTATCCATTTTTTTCACCCTTCCTCAAAATCGCAAACATAAATTTACTTTTTTGGTTATCCATTTTTAGCTTTCCACCATAAAATCCGAGTAACCGATTTATTCTTCGTCTTTTTTCTTATTAACTAATTCTTTTATAAGACCGGCAGCCCTTATATCATACTTTATGAATTCTCTCCAAGGCTTAGAGAAACCTGCAACAGTACGCAGCTTAGGTTCAATTGTTACTTCACAAGCAGTAAGATCCAGATAAGCTTTTCTAGTTTTAGACGTTGTAAGAGCCAAAGATATGTAACCCATAGCCCCGGGAAGGGGCACCTTTTTCCCATTCATTATTTCGTTTTTAGCTTCTTTTTCATAGTGATCTAGAACCTTTCTAACCGTAGCAATCGGCAGTCCCGTCTCTTTGGCAATATTTGATAACAGTTGCGATTGTTGCAACGTTTGGGGCTTAACCATAATATTCCCCCGAATCTTTCTCTTAATTATTCTACCAGTTATATTCTCCACGCTAATTGTTTTTTAGTCAATAAAAAATCATCTCTTAAAAGCATAAAAGGCAACTATTATTGTCGAAAAGAAACGAAGAGTGGAGAATTGTTTTAATTTTAAGGTGAATGGTTTGGGGCATAGAAAATTGGTTGTCCTTTTGACAACTCTTAATACGGTGCAGTTACCTTTAACCCGTATGTAAACCGTATCTGCGTTGTGTTTTTCCAAAGTCATTTACCGAAGTCTTTTTATACCCTTGGTTTATTATCCAGGCTGTATTTAGAGAACTTAAGGCACCAAACTTTGTGGCAACTACGGGTAATTGGGGCATCGGAATATCTGGCCGATTTAACTTATTCTCTTTCTCTTTATTATACCTGTTCGCATCAGCAATTTTCTTTTTTGCCTTCTTTTCTTCCTGCGAAACATTTTTTAAAAGGGGAAGGGTAATTGAATATCTTTTAGCAACTTGATATATTGCACTGGTAGTAACCCCATACTTTAAAGAAATGTCCGATACAGACATACCGTTTAAAAGATCCTGTTTAATCATAAAAACACGTCCAGTCAAAAATGCCACCACCCATTTGTTCGTTCATATTCCTATATTAATACTATAATATAATTATACATTATCATTTATAATGATTTCAAGCCAAAAATGAGTTATTCTAAAAATTTTTAGTTATCTTTTTAAAAAAGACATAAGGCCCTTAGGAGAACTTTTTTTCAACCACAGAGAACTAACTAATGGATCTAATGATTTTTCAATGAGATCTTCTTTAAATCCCATTGCTAAGGGTTTCCCAATAGCATGGGATTCAAATGCCATTGGGTATAGAGGAGGTATTGTGGCAGCAATATTAATAGAACTATCAGAAAAGATATTTGCTTGTGAACCAAATTGATTCAGAATCGTATTAATAGATTCGGTATCAATTTCCCTGGTAGGACTATATTGGTTTAATACAGCTTCGAATTTATTTAAATTAATTCCCCGGTTAAACATAGAACCAATTATTTGGCTAAGAGATATTAATTTAGCAATATTCGGAGTTATGACCATATAAACTTTTGTTGCGTATTTAACGTTGTTTAGAAAGGTATCATTAAGGCCGGCACCATTATCAACTAAAATGAAATCAACCTTATCATGCAGTTTGTCTTGTATAACGGATAAATCAAAAAGACTTGAATCCAAGTCAGCATAAGGAGGCAAAGTATATACATAAAGGTTTTTAATTGGGGTTATAGCGTATTCTAAAGCACTTTTATTTTGACTCAATAAAGACATAAGACCGTCTTGGTTTTTCTCAATCTTAAAAAATGTTATTAATTCCTTGTTGATTAAATTACCCTCAATTAAAGCAACTTTGGCACCATTTTTTGCTAAAAGAACAGCCAGATTTGATAAGAAAAAACTTTTTCCTGTCCCATCCCAACCCCATGACATAATTGTATCTTTTAAACCTCTACGCACAATTGGCTCATTTTTCATTATTTCTTTAGTTTTATTTTTTCCCTTTTCAAGAACATCATCTTGGGAATTTTCTGTAAAATCACTATCAAGAAGCCACTTAACTGCCTTTTTGTATGTTAAAGGGGTTTCCAGTACATCCTTTAACACAGGCTGTATATCAAATTCTTCGACATTTTCAGGGACAGCAATAATATCATAAATCCCCATTAGTACTAATTTATGCAGCAAATCACTGCCCCGACTACAATTAGGAGCAATAACAATAATTTGAGTTCGGTCACTTAGAATTCTGTAAGTTTTAATAGCTTTTAATAGAGTTTTCTGATCTTCGGCAGCCGATATATCTATTATCAAATACCTAATAGCAATACGGCTAACTTTTTCGATTTCGGCTAATATATCTATGTCTACATCTACTGTTTTATAAAGTGCCTGTTCTCCTTTTAAGGCTATAACATCATTTATTTCCGGCCAAAATTTTGGAGAACATATTACCCCATACATTATATGATTCATCTCCTTTACAACACAAAACTGGCGAAACCTTCAACTATACATGGGCGTAATAACGCCCATGTAATAAATTCACCAGAGGCTAAAGACTATGATAGATAATAACATCAAGTAAATTGCCATTCGAATCCGTAATAACCTGAACTTCAAATTTCTTAACGTCCGTCATGGTTAGCTCAAAAACAAGGGTGTTATCTAGTTTCTTAACGCTATCTGTTTTTACGCTGCAATCTAACAAATTCTCACTTATAAATTGATGGGTATAAGCTTGTATTCTTTGTTTAATCTCTTCTACCTGAGCAAATGTTAGATATTCATACAATACTTCTATGCCACTGAAATACATCTGATTTAAGTCGTAAATCTCCGGCTGCCTATCTTGATACGGAATTTCTGGATTATCAATTGTATCTGTATTTGACTCCATATTTTTAAGCTGTTCTTCTCTTTGTAGTTCCGCTACTTTACTATTATGATCTGATAGAAAGTATGGCAAAAAGAGTGTTAACCCCCCTGCTAATAAGACTAATAGTAACCAAACAAAAGGCTTTTTCATGCGGTCCTCCTTATGGCATGAAGATCCAGAACGGACTCCCGTTAACGCCCCCACTTGTTGAACTTTCGTTCATTATGATTGATAAATCCCATTCTTGCTGGGATCTTGATACACTTGCAGGATCATAAACAAGTATTTTTCCATCATCTGTGATACCTCTTAAAACAATAAAATGTCCACCATTTGTAAAGTGTCCTCTGCCCATTGAGGCGATAACCGGATAACCCTGACTTAATGCCTGCACTATTCGTTCCGGATTCATTCTACTTACAGTTTCAACTTGCAGACCGTAGTTTTGGCCACCGTCTGTCATTAGACTCCAATATGAGCCTGCTCCTTCAGCCCTGTATCCGTTAGCTACTGACCAATCAGCCACGCTTTTCGGGTTAATATCCTCTCGTCCTGTTAGGCCGGCCACAACCATTGCCAGTGCCGTTGGGCCGCATCCAGAGGAAGCAATAGTCCCAGTAGTACCGTAGTCATAATATCCCCAGCGTTTATCTGCTTGGTTGAAATAAGGGATATTTGCTGTCCCAGGAGGATATTCTTTTAGATTACTTAAGTCTATATCGTCATAAATATTGAGATTTCCTTCGATATCAGAACTTATTATGGTGTCATAAATATTTTTAATCAGATCCGTTTCATAAGCATTAAAATTTAATTCCTTTAGAACTTCATCAAAAGTCTTGGTTGTTACATTAATCCTGGCTCGATCCTTTGTAACCGTTTTCGTATATGATTCAGAATGGACTGTGCCATCCGGATCTATATAGTATTTTGTTTTTATTTCTTTTACCTGGTAAGTTTCCGTAGAGACATTTCTTTGCAGAAACTTTTCACCTAGACCTAGAACACTTTCTCTATCTACGTTGGTAAAATTTTGGTTCAATTTAACTGAATCTATCGCCATTAAATGCTGCCAAGTTAAGTCATAATTATAGGTGACGATAATATCATCATAGCCGACATAAGCCTCTTTTTGTTCTTCTATCCAGATTAGATTAGACTCATTAATGGCATTTGGAGCGTCCTGATAGATCCCCACCACGGCCAGCTGTTCATTAGTTAATCCGGTATTGGTATTCCCTTCTAATAAAATTACCGGAACACTGGTGATCAATGCAATTGGTATTGTAAAAATGAGTAATAGTATTAGGAGAGGAATAAGTATTATTAGTAAAACCAATTTCAGTGTTTTTTCGGGATCAATTAAGGCGTCCAATATCAATTTTTTTGCTACCGTTGTAAGTGCTGCCGGTGCGGCCATAAATTAATCACCTCGATTTGATAAACTTAATTTCCCCCACCTTTACCAAACAACTGTAATTCATGATCAGCAAGTTCAACCTTGGCATGGAGACGTTTAGAACCGGCAATAAGCAAACCGTGGCCACGTCTTTTCTTGGCAAGTAATTCTTGTTCGGCTTCAGTAAGATTCATGAGCTCCGTAAGTTCTTCCAATGCCTTACCATCAGCACCCATAAAAAATTTATAACAGGGATTATCTAAAAGGGCTTGTCCATACCGTCTTACTGCCGGATCAAGAAAATCTACGGCTGAATGAGAAATAAATAACAATCCTCCCATATATTTTCGGATTCGCTTACTAACATTTTTAGCAAATTTAATACCTTGAGGAACATCAGGATCTACAATTAAATAACCTTCATCTACAACAAATAAGATTTTCTCTTGCCTATCCGAAGAAATTTGCTGCCAGGCCCAAGTTAAAATATTAAAATACTGTGTACGTTGGACTGTTTCATCAGCTTCAATTAAATTGTGCGTATCTAAAACGATAAAATCCGAATTAGCCTTAAGTGCCGTATGACCATTCCACAGTGCAGCGTCTGCACCAACCGCCATACTTCTTAAAAGAGCTGCAATCTTGTCTAGGCGATCTTGTTTCTTCTCTAATAAACCAGATTGATCCCTTTTTTCACATACCAGAGAATATAGTTCTTCTAGTATAGGATATTGTTCATTTGGAATTTTGGAAGTAACAGTATCCCAATTAATATTATGTTTAGCATAAAGCTCTTCTAATATTTCTTCTAAATAAGCCATATCTATCGAATCTAAATCTTTGGAATATAGCCTGAAAAATGTACGAAGAGTTTGAAAGTGTAAGGCCAAAGGTCCCATACCATGCCCTTCATCTTTATATAACAAATCACTTTCTTCTTCATCATCGCTATCTAGTGGAACATCTTTTACCTGAAGAGGATTAATTCGTCCCCCTTTACCTCCGCCGCAATCAATCCATTGGCCGTCTAAATTTTTGCAAAGATCCCTATACTCACGTTCAGGATCTAAAATAATTATTTTCGTTCCTTGAGCATATTCATTCAAAATAATATGTTTGACGGCCGTGGATTTACCAACTCCCGGAAGCCCCAATATTGTCCAATTTGAATTAGTGCGATCACCGCCCCGCAACCATGGATCTATTAAAACTATCCCCCCAGCATTATCCTTTCCGAAAATATAACCGGTACCGTCATTTAACCCCGAACTCATGAAAGGAAAGGCCCCAGCTACCGTACTTACCGGCATATTACGGCTGGCAATATCTTTAATCGCTTGAGGACAGTGGCCGTAAGGGGAAACAGCGTGAAGGGCTTCTTCTTGTTTAAACATTGCCGTTCTGCCTCTCATTTTTGAACCGGCTAAAGCACTTTCAACCTTTTTAGTTTTTCTATCTAAATTTTCCTTATCTCTTGCAATAATCATTATAGCAATTGTTACATAAAATACATTTTCTTGTTCCTGGTCAATTTTTTGTAATAATTTATCTGCATCTTTATATTGCTGCTCCGCCCTTTGCATCATTAACCTTGATCCACCGGCATTGATTTTTCCACCCAATTCTCCGATAGATTTATTTATATTTTCAATGAGTTTACCGGGATTTGTCGGTGTCATATGAATCGAACAAGTTACCCCTTCCATATTAGCGATTCGTGAAAGCCAACCGATTTTAACCCTTGGAGGATAATGAGTAATAAGGATAACCCTACTCAAATTTTCTCCAAACCAAAAATCTGTTGGATGAAATTCGATGGCCATAGGGGTAATAGCGTCCACTATATGGTTATTTATTGACCTTGTTTTAATTTTCTTTGTAGCCATTTTAAACCTCCTATACTAAAAGTGGTGGTAAAGCAAGTTGTAATTCAGGCCGTTCAAAGCCTGCCTGAACTGGATTGACAAATAATGAGTAAAGATCTATTAATTCATCTTCATGACATATAGAGGTGATTAATTCGGCTTGAGATAGCTTTATCTGTAAGTCATTAATTCTATTAAGCAAGTCGATTTCCGCTTTATCCCCCGCCTGTTTCCATATAACAAAGTAAAATCTTCTTTCTGTTGTTTCACCATTACTAGCCATTTGAGACGCCTGTTGAATATATCCCTTCAAAACCGTCTTTCTGGTAAAGTCCTGTTCCATTTTGGCTTTGTCTTGTAGCCAATCCAAATAATTATTAAGGTCCACCGGCCGTCCGATGCAGAATATTTGGCTATCTTCGGTTTCTCCATTTAGTTGTTCTGCCAGGGCATCAACCCGGCGTTTTTTTTCTTTATCCGAAAGCAAGTCTAAATTTTCCGGTAACACCCTTAACATAGCAATGAGCAAATTATCTTTTCTGTAAACTACGGGGCCTTCAATATCAGCAATAGGAATCCACTGTTGAGCTGTTTTTTCCTTTTTTTGTTGAATAAGTTCTTCTTGAGAAACAACCTCTTTCTTTTTATCTTTTAATTTTTTCATAGCGAATTATCTGCCCCCGATCCGTATTTATATAAATACAGTTTTTGTCTTCTCTTAAATTCCTGTAACCCCTTTACTGTGCTAATAAGACTCATTCCGGTGGAAGGATCTTTTTTTACAAGAAAAAAAGCACTTGCCCCAGGAATGATTATGGCAAAGGATCTAACTAATGGTGAAATAATGGGAACTCTTTTTTCAGTAAGATCTCCGATACTAGTAATTGCTTCTGAATTATTTATGATGGAACCATTAACATCAACATATACGGTTTTTTTAGGTAAACCCAGTCCAAAAAATATTAAGACACCTATCGCTAAAGCGATACCCACAATTTTAAGTTCATACCAACCAAAACCTGCGAAAAATTCAAATTTGGTAGAAACATTGGCAGGTATAAGGTACTGTGTAATCTTTTTTTCTTGTTCATCCATGGCACTTAACCTCTCTACACATAAAATGATTTTAGGATTGTAATAAAACCACTTATACTCATGCCTATAATGGCTCCTTTTATGGTGTTTTTTATTTTTACCTCACAATCACCTATTGTATCTGGATCATCGGTTAGAGATTTTCTTGTGGCTTGATAAGTAACCATAAATATTGCCCCCACCGGAATGATTACAAGCAGCCAGGTTATCCAATTAGACAAATAACTTATTGCCTCCATTTTGAATTCTCCTTATTTCATAGCCATCATTTTACGCATGATAACTACACTGCCAGCTTGTCTTGTTGTTCCTCCAACAGCAGCTCCTAAGCCCGTCGAGTAGACAATTTGCTGTATATATTTTGGGGATTTTATCGTAACCCATAACCAACCAAAAACATATAGACGCCCTTCCGAACTTACAACCTGGCTCGTTAACATTGATAAGGCCCCTTGCAGCATAAAAATTTGTACTGCTTGTGAAACACAGATGATTATTACTTGTCTTAACCAGGCACTCCACATGCTGCGGTTATTAGCAGTTAAATTTAATGCCATAATAGGTCCCAAAACAGCCATTAGGGCTAATTCTGCACCTCTTATAGTAGACTGAATAGCAATTATTAAGAAGCTTATAACAACTATTAAGCCGAACAATATAAGGACTAAACCGCCGCCTGTGCTAAGCAGAAAAGCCCAATCTGCAATACCCGTTTTACCTGTCCCCAAACTAGCAACATCACTAGCTACTTTGGTCCCAAGGGTAAAGATTTGTAAAACGATCCAAGGTAAGGCGGCAATTATAGCAACTGCTTGAGCAGTTCGGATTAACAGTCCACTTGGATCAGCGTCAGAGTCACCATTTTGATATAAGATATAGGTCTGAAAAGCTTCGTTCATTACTTTAAGCACCAGTAAGGTGAAGGCTAATGCCTGTGCATATACGATTCCATTTTTAACCAGCGGCAAACTAAGGACATTTAAAGACGTACTCCATATATTTGCAAGAGTATTAGCGAAACTAGAAATTAAATCATTAAAAAGATTTGAAAAAAAGGAATTAATCGCTTCACCAATTGCATCCCCTAAGTTAAACATCCCTTTAAAACCTCCTTTCTATATAAGATAAGACGCCCATGAAAAGCGTCCTATCAGTGAATTGTATAATAAAAGCATCCTGGTGAATTAAGAATAAAAACTCAATACTAGTACTACTAACCCGCTAGCCGTTTCTGCAATAATGGCACCAATAAGTACATTTTTCATAAATTTGTTTTTTTCAGCGACAACAGCATGATCATCGGTCATTGACTTTAATAAAGCCTGATAACCCAACATAAAACCTGCGCCAACAGGAATAATTACGAGCAACCAAGTTGTAGCTGCCTGGAATAAGGCTACCGTTCCACTAACTAATTTAGGCTGATCCGCATATACAGGACTTGAAAACATAAACATTGACCCAAGAGTTAAAATTAGTGTGTTATAGGCCTTTTCGCATTTCTTCATAGCTGAAAATAATAGCTTCTTTGTACATTTTTTCATCTATCTTTACAACCCCCTAAATTTATTTAAACAAACATAGGCACTAACCAGTTACAGTTCCCTCCTCTCTCTTTAAGGGCTTGAAAATATTTACACCGTTTTACCCTTATTATATTACCAAGCCCAACTAAAGTAAATATCAATAATACAATATAGTTATAGAATAATATTGATATTATAAAACCCAAAGGTATTTTATAAAAAAGAAATGTTTTTAGAGTCCATTGATTCATTTTCTTCCTTTTCTTCTTTCTCAATAACGATATCTTCCCTCAAGGGGGTATCAACAGCATTATCACTTTGGAATAAATCTGGCAGCCATATTTTTGCCTCTTCAAGTCTTCTGGATGGCGTTTCCTCCCAGCGTTTTTGAATTATCTGTCGATTTATTTCCTTGTCTTCATCAATGTTTCCGGTATTAACAAACCCCAATTCCTTATTTGCTTTCCACAACGAGAGATCTGGCAAAGAATATCTTGCTGGGAAATGACTCATTGGCAACACGAGACTTTCATCAACATTCCATCTTAAAACCTCGTCTGGAAGAAGTAATGCCCTTCCCGTTAAGCCTACTCCATGGCTCAAGCTGTGACCTCTTGACTGAACAGAACTGCTTGAGTTTTCAGTTTGAACTGTATATTTACCAGTTTTTTCACTAATAAGCTTGGCCGTTTCCACATCAGCTGTTTTTAAATAAATCCAATTATGACAATTACCAGATATGGTTTGAGCATTTTTACCATAAAGCTTATTAAGTTGCGCAAGACCTTGAATAGCGATAATAAATCTTATATTACGACCACCAGCAACCGTTAATTTACTATCGAAATTGGGTATAGGGGGAAGATTACCAAACTCGTCTAATATGAAATTTACCCGCCTTGGTATTTTTCCTCCTCTTACATTTGCCAAACCAACCATGGTTTGATATACCTGATCGATATAAAGCGTTGCCAAAACATTTCTAGTGGTCACTTCATCTGGAATAATAAGAAAAACAGCCGTTTTTTCTACTCCTATTTTCTCAAGATCATGATCCTGTTTGCTTGTCATATCTGAAATATTTTGATCACTGAAGAGTTTTAAATCAGACAGAGCCGTGGTAAAAAAGCTAGCCCTCATTTTATAGGGGGCAATGGAGGCGGTTGCGAAAGCAGCTTTGGCAGGGTGTTTTACCGGTAACTTGCTTATGTAATCAAGTAAAGGAACAAACTCCATACCATTTGGCAAGATAACAGGTTGTCCATATTCGGCTAACAAATAATAAACGGTTGTCATGTGTCTTTGATGTTTAAATTCGCTGTTTAGAACGGTTAATAAAACTAAAGCAGCGATTGTACTTTCTTCACCGTTTTCCCAAACCGGGGCATCATTTGACCCCCCCGAATTTTGTTTAACGATTGTGTGGGCAATATTCCAGGCCAATTCCGAAGCTTTTGAAATATTACCTTCGTCAACTGCCTTATTAACCAGATCTAACATATTCCACTGGTTGCCTTTTAATGGTTCACGCAAATTTAATGCAATAACATTATACCCCTGTTTTTCCAGGTAATCTTTAGTGGAAATATATAATTCCCCTTTAGGATCTCCGACAACCATGCTTTCACCGGCTTTAGCTAAACCCCAGATAGTTGGTATAATTATTTTTCTTGTTTTACCTGATCTGGTGGACCCGATAATTTTTGCGTGCAAATCTTCATTGTTGAGCCACACTTTTTCTTTGCCATTTCTGGCCTTTTCCATACCGAGTATAATGCCGGCCTTTTCCAACGGCATATCTGTATACCAAACATCAGCCGATTCATCCATTTCATACTCATCTTGCCATCGGCTTGTTCCATGCTGACCCATGCCCGCCGGTTCCGGGCCGCCTACTCCGTCAGTAATTCTGTTTTTCTTTTTCAACTTCGAAACATCCCAGGTAACGGCCACAATTAAAGCTATTACTGGCAGCTGCATAAATAAATATACGCTACGAAATTTTTCATCAGTAAATACATCCATCATGGCCCTTAATAGTCCATAATCAATCCATTTTTGTGGAGCCATAATGAAATCTTGAACCAGAAAAACCGGAAATTTTAACACCCAAGGCAACACAAATATGTCTAATAGAATGATTATGACAACAATTATAATCCGGACAAAAGTTGTTCTTTTCATTTTCTTATTATATAGTTTTGGCAACACATAACCCCCCTTTATTATCTTTCAAGTTCATCTTCCCGATATAAACTACTTCGATCTTGATTCTTTTTAATTTCGTCCATCATGGCCTTTTTATTTTGTAAGGCAGTTTGTTTATCAAGCTGTTTTTTTAACATTTCGGCCTGAGCCTCAGTTTGTAGGCGCTGTTTCTGAAGCTCTCCCCATGCACTTTTCCAAATATTATTGACCAGAGATGCTACATTAAGGCCATTTAATGATTTCCAGTTCTCACCCTGATAGATCCATTTTGGCATTTCTTTTTGCCCAAGGCCAAATGACTCAAACATGGATTTCCAATCTTTAACGGAAATAATTGTTGTACGGCCCCAAAGACGATCTTCTTGTACAGTGTCACTTACTTTTTCAATGATCTTATCGAGCTGTGCCGGGTCCAAACCACTGTTAGTCCGGGTATTCCATTCGTGAATAATCGTTGCTGCTTCTTCCTTACTTAATCCGGAAACCATTAGTGTAATAGCCAAGGTATTAATAGTTTTTGCCGCAGAATCTTGAATACCGGCAGCTGTTCGTATGCTCTGGTAGTCTGTTTTCATTTCCACAGAGCTGCCATTTAGATATTTTTCCGTAGCCAATCTTTCTTCGATATTAGCCAATTTTACCGGATTAATTCTATTTTGTGTCCGATCCAGTAACACCGCTATATCCTTCGGAAAAGTGCCCGTCCGTACCTGATCCAGCTCCTTAGCTGCAGTAATATCTTTCATATATTTGATATAACGTTCAGTCAGTTCGTAACCTTCTCCAGTGTTATTTAATAAGCCTAACCTTTCCAGATATTGCAGTTTTTCTTTAAGTAATGCCTTTTCTGGCTGTAAAACGTCGGTGCGTTTTGCTGCACCCGTAATCGTTATCTTATATTCCCCATACTGACCTTCCAGATAACCCAACTTTTTAAGTCCGTTCAATCGCCTTATAACATTAGCAAATTCTTTATCCATTTGTTTGGGATTAGTATTTTTTTCAATAAATGCCCGCAGCTGATCATTAGTTAAAATACCATTTGCTTTGTCAATATAGCCCAATGTTACAGTTGCATCATACTTGGTAAACTGAATACCGGCTGGTACATCATGTAAAGCGTCCGTGCCTTTTTTTGTAAAAGAATAAGTTCCTGTGTTTTTGTCAAATGAGACCAACCCATTGATCGTTAATTTATCCAGCCGGTTTTTATAAATTTCAAATTCTTTACCGACTAATTCTCCGTCAGTTATATGATTAACTTTTTCATTTGTAATTTCCGGAGTACTATACTTAACATATATGGCATTTTCCATATCCTTAAGTGTAAGCCGATTATCTTCTCCAAACATTTCTCGAATTACGATATCAAACCGACTAATTACAAAATCTGCCGGGTAAGCATCGCGCAGATTTTCCGTAATCCCCTTGTATTTTAACAGCTTATCAAAATCTAGTTTTTGTCCTTCTTCTTGTGTTGTTTCCATAACTTTAAAAATCGCTTTTTCTGCCCGGTCCAAATCTTTTATTTTTAGCAGCTCATCTATTCCTTTATTGGTTAGATGGTACCATTCTTCCCCTCCAGAGGTTTTTAACAAGCCATTTTCTTTTAACTGATCTAATCGGCTAGTTAAGGCCTGACTATTTCGTCCTATCATGTCCTTTAAACACTGTAAAGCTTCTTGGTCACTATAACCGGCCAGCTTTAGACCAGTTAAATAAAACTTTAATTTTTTAGACGAATCAAAAACATTAATGTCACGCCCGGCTTCTCCTTTTTCCCGGTTTTGAATAAGATTTTTAAGAGCTTCCTGAGACAAGTGAATATTTTCGTTAATAACATAATTCTGCAAGTGTTTAAATATCTCCTGATCAGCGTGACCGGTCCGATCCAAGACAGTAATAATTTCGGTCAAAACTTTAGTCTGTTCCGAAATAAGATTGATTTGCCGATTAAGGCCTTTAATAAACTCTACCGCCCGATCTGCTTTTTCTTGATTAACAAACAAAAAATTATCTTTTTTGCTTTCTGTAGCTCCCCTTAAAATAATTTGACAGAGCCGGTCTCGAATATCCTGATAAGCGTTCTCCCTAGCTTTCTCGACAGCATCATCTTTGCCGGTATAAAGCCTGGTTAAAGCTTCAGTAGCCTGTAAGTTTTGGGCCAGTGATGCTCCCAACTCAGGTTGTGCTAATAAATAATCCGCAATAGCCTGTACCTCTTCTTTTATATTTTCTGGCATAAATTTAAGTGCTATTCGACCTTTTCCCGGCATCATATCGGCCAGGTTTTTTATTTTCTCAATTAAATATTTTTCTTCATCATTGTAAAGATGTGGTGCAATTCCTTCACGATCTGTTATGCCGATTAAACTAAGATCTTTGCCGGCCATTTTAATATCTTTAATTAATCCAGTTATTTGGCTTATATCGTTTTTTGCCAAGTCTCTAATAAGATCACGCATAACATTTTTTTCATTCAGAAGCTGAAAACGCTCTTCTTCAAATACTTCGTCCGTTAATGCTTTACGAATATTGTTTAAGTTGTTTTTTGCAACAACGCCAACTAATCTTTCTGGTTCCTTTTCCCAAAACATAACATGGGTATGGGGATGACCTTTTTCCATATGTACGGCCCCCACCCATTGAAAGTTAGTAATTTTTATTCCCATTTCGGCAGCTATATCCGGCATCTTTTTACGCAACATATTCTGCCACTGTTCTTTATTTAGATAACCCAGTTCTTTGGCGTCTTCTTCTTTCAAGGAAATAATGCCGCGCCATACATAACTTTGAACCTGGGCAATTTCTTCTTGTACTTGTTGCGGATCAGCAACGCCTTCAGCATCAAACAAACCATGTGATCTTGGACGTTCATTTATGTACTTAAGATATGTTTGTTCATCGCTAGTTAAAGACGCAGCTATCTGTTCCGCGCCTTTTCCCAATTCTTTAAATAAATCAGCTTCAGTTAAAGTCTTATCTACTCCGGACCTAGTAGCAATATAATTAACATGACTTATATTTTTGGACATAGTATCTTTAAAATTGGGATGTTTAAAGGTTTGTTTATATATAACCCTGCTCATTTCAGCATCATCCTCATGTCAATAATTATAGTCAAAGTTCCGGTTCCATCATGTTCTTTAATTGATTACGAGATAGTTCAACTTTTGATTCTATTTGTGGAGTTTGGCTTTGGAGTTTTCTAATTTCAATCACCGTATCGGATAATACCTTAAATTGCTCATTATCGGGTCTTAATTCTCCTGTATCAATTTTTGAACCTAAATCTTTGTAAAGCTTTTGTATTTGTTTATATGAACAAAAAGTATTATCATCAGAAAACATCAATTTAACCTTATTTAAATTATTTAAAAGGGATTCAGAAGCATGTATAATTTGTGGAACCTCTTCGTGATAATGGCGAACAATAGAATCCACAATATGTTCCTTAAAAATCCTTTTTAAGTCGTGATTATTTTCATTGAATGAATTGACAAATGCTTGATAGAGTTCAGATTTATCCATTTGCGAATAATTTATGGTATAACCGGCATCGGCAGCTAAACACCTTAAGAATTCACGAGTTGTTCTTCCATTCCCCTCTCTGAAAGGATGAAAAGCATTTATTTCCGAAGCATAATAAGTAAGTCGGTCTGAAAATTTGTCAATGTCAAGATCTTTAAGAAAATTTTCGTGTTTTAGTTTTGCAAAGAGATCCTTAACTAATGGCACCAGTAAATGATTCAAAGCAAAAACGCTATTATCTTTTGCAATATCAATTGTACGGAACTGACCCGCCCATTCATAGACATCTTGGAAAAGATGTCTATGAATACCCTGTAAGTGTTGAATGTTAAATTCACCCTTTAAGGGGTTCAGCTCTAGCTCAACAGATCTATAGCTGGAAAAATCTCGTTCCTTAATGTGAAGCTCATTTTTATCTCGAATATCAAATTTGTTAATCAGCACATCAGTTTCATCATAACAATAGCTTTTCATTCGCCCTTACGCTCCTTGAGATAAGATAAGGTCTCTTCTTCTGATAATTCACCCAGAAATCTTCTTTTAATAACATCTGAAACATCGTTCGGTATCTCAAAGCCCTCCATAGCAAAAGATGCCTTAGTATTAGCTAAGGCTTTTTCAATTTTTTCCTCAGAAAATTTTTTAATCATTTAATCATCTCCCATTTTTTAATTTTATTTGTTTATTTGTTTATAGGTTTATAGGTTTATAGATTAGTTTATATATTTATAGGTTTATATTAACTATTTAAGATTTAAATTTTCATTATCCCAATCTTCTGTTTTTGTTTTCATATATGCTGCTGCTTTTTTACGGGCGGATTCATACATTTCCAGAGTATTTCTTCTTCGTTCATCCGGAACAAGATCCATTAATGCCTGAACATTCAAAAAGGCTGCTGTTGCACTCATATGACCTGACTTACTAGATAATTTAGCCAGTCTTTCAATATGCGGCTTAAGTACAACTTCCATTTGTTGTCTTACGATGCTAGCTATTATATCTTCACTTTCATCTACCCAATTATTTGCTAACCCTTTTTTTATTAATTCCCTGGTTACTTCTGCTTCAGACTTACCTGTGTTTTCTACGATAGTATTTATTGCCAAGGAAGTTTGTTCATCTATTGAAATACTATAGCGTTTATAAGGCATTGCGATTTCTCCTTAATTAAAATCATTTTACACCACGTTATTAATACTCATAATAATGCTTATATTATAATTTTAGGTTAATATACACCACATGTCAACCTAAATTAATCTTTTTACACCACTACCTAATGTATTAATGTTACTGGCTTTGCCAGTAATCTGTGTGCAATTTTGCACCGCCCTTATCCTGCCTTCGGTATCTTACTGCTGCTCTTTGTGGTCAACGAGGTTTGCCGGTGTCTTCTCTTGGGTCTCGCTCGGGCCATCCTCCGAAGATCCTTACTGCTGCTCTTTGTG
>Ga0209016_1000700_pt1 | contig 36070 bp, 36 predicted proteins | sample EPASupsiteSAE305_FD_187265 | JGI IMG/M metagenome (GOLD analysis project Ga0209016, IMG submission 187265) | Bioremediated contaminated groundwater microbial communities from EPA Superfund site, New Mexico - SAE3-05 (SPAdes) (version 2) | ecosystem: Environmental > Aquatic > Deep subsurface >... | reverse complement strand
CTCGATGGAGAAGGTGGTCGTCCATCTTCTTGGACATGTCGTCCACCTTCTCCATCGAGGACTGGAGGTGGGGCTGTATGCCGGTTATAAGCTCGTTGAGCGAGGCCGTCATCTCGCGGACATTGACCAGAGTGGCGTTAAGATTCTCGCCCATCTTGCCGTTCTGGCTCACGTCCTCCAGAAGTTTCTGAAGGCTGGAGAGCGTGCTGGTCAGCATGCGGTCCAGCGGCAGGGTGTCGGAACCGGTGATTTTGGTCCCGGCGGCTATAACGCCGGAGGAGGGCGACCCCTGGTCTATCTGCAGGAATTTGCTGCCGATTATGCTGGTGGAGCCGATGCGGAAAACCGCGTCGCGGTAAACCTTCACGCCGAGCTTCATGCGAAGCTCGACCACGACCTTCTCGCCGTCAAAACTGATATTGTGGACCTTGCCCGCTTCCACGCCCGAAATTGTCACTATGGATTTACTGGGCAGACCGCCCACATCCTTGAAAGAGACATAAAGGGGATACTGCTTTTCCAGAGTCATATCGCCAAGGAAAAAAATAGCGACACCAAGGAGAGCCAGCCCAATCGTTGCGAAAATGCCTACTTTTACCTCAGCGTTCATATATGCACATTGTATATAAATAAATGTATATAGCGGTATGACAAATAATGGAACGCCCGGAAGCGGGCCGGCTAGAGGGAACGTTTGGGAACGGGAATGCGGACAGGCAAAGAGAGCGGAATAAGGGCACCGGAGGCATCAATCAGCACGTCCGTCCAGGCGGCGAAGCGGCCCGGCACAAGCGACTGGTGGTATTCATCGGTGAAGGCATAAAGGACAGAAATCAGGAAGGCGTAAGCGGCTGTTCTCTTTGGAACGGCGCCGTAAAACGCAAAAACGCGCGCCACCAGAGCCGCAAGCACGGCATATTCCACCGCGTGGGCAATCTTCCGCGCAATGAAATCCCACTCCCCCAGCGGAGTGACAAGAGAAGGCTGCGCGGACATGAAATAAATCAGTCCCGCCCATGCGAACGGAGGCAACCACACCAAAACAAGCTTTCGTAAATCCCGCATCAGAACAGCCCCGGCAAGTCGCCTTCACGTCGCATGAGTTCCGGCGGATTCGGGTCGGCGGCCATTTTTGAAACCGGGAAAGGCGCCATCAGCGCTGAATGGAAACGCAGGGGCCGACCGTCAAGCCACTCGGCTTCTGACTCCGGAGGAATGATGGCCGGCATTCTTGGATGCACTCCCGCGACAAGGGAATTGGCCGGGACGGTGATTATGGAAAACGCCTTCTCTCCGGCAAGCTGAAGCCATATCCCGGCCATGGCGAAAAAATCCCCGTCCTTCATGCGGAAACGGTATGGAACCTTTGAGCGGCCTTCCTGCTTCCACTCATAAAATCCGGTAGCGGGAACAAGGCAGCGGCTGAAGGAAAAAGGCTGCCTTTCGGCCAAAAGAGTTTCGGCACGGGAATTGATTACGGTTGGCCCGTGCCCCAGAGCGAACCCCCAGCACAGGGGCGCAAGCAGGCGCTTTTGCCCCCCAAGCACCGCCGCGCAAACGGAACCGGGTTTTATGTCTAGAATGGAAAGCGCGGGAAAAGACGCCAGCTCCTCCGCAAGGAAGCGGGAGGCGAGTTTGGAAAGGTCAGCCGTGCAGGAATATCTGCCGCACATATCAAAGCTTGTTTATCACTTCGGCATGATTGGGATAAAGCCTGAGCATCTCGGCCTTATCGGCAAAGCGGAAATCGGCGAAATCAAAGCCCGGGGCGACAGTGCATCCGGCAAGGGAATACCCGGTCCCGTCCGCCGGCCATGCGCCGAACCAGACACCAGCCCGGACGGCATGCTGAAGTTTCTGACCGGCGCCCAGGTCCGCCCCCAAGACGGTGACTGTCAGTTCCCCTGCCGGGTTTATCTCGGCGATATTGAGGGGACCGCCCATGTAAAAATGCCAGATTTCATCGGATTTTATCATGTGAAGAGCGGAACGCTCCCCCTTCTTCAGCAGGAAATATATTGCCGTGGAATAGGGCCTTCCGGCCGGGAAAGGGCCGTTTCCGCCGAACGCGCCCGGACTGCGGTAGCTTTCAGAATACGCTCCGCCTTCCGGGTGAGGCTTCAGCTTGAGAAAAGACGAAAGTTCTTCCGCGGAATATGTCGTCATATCAGCGGACCGCCGCCATTCTGCCGGCGCAGGCGGACACCAGTTCATCCCACTCCGCGAAACCGCCGTTTTCCCCGGACGGCATTATGGCCCCGCAATGCCACAGGGCGTCCCGCACGTCGGATTTTTCAGGACGGCGGGCGTCGTAAAGCGCGAGCACCAGGGCGGCGGTAGAATATTTATAATCGTAAGGAACGAATCCGGCTATGCGGTCCTCCGGAGACCGGACAGGGGCGGCGATGCGCGCCTCCCGCGGCCCGCTCAAGCGCCAGTCGAATAAAACCGCGTATTGCGCATCCGCGCAGGAAACTATCTCGAATTTATTTTTGGAAAGGCCGTCCCGGACCAGCACCCGTATACGCTCGCGCACCTGGGGGTCGGATGCCGGGTCGCCCACCAGGCAAAGCTTTGTTGCGGCCGGCAGCGAAACGCCCGCGCGGTTTTCCACGTCGGTCATCACGGACGGACGCGGCGCGCAGGAACACAGCAGCGCCCCCGCGGCCGCAAGAAACAGAATTTTCCCCATAGCCCCTCAGTCGAACTTCTTTATCTTCATCTGTATCGGCCCTTTGCTGGAACCTTCCACGAACTGGCGGACGTAGGGATTGTCCGTGGTTTCGAATTCACTGGAAGTGCCGGTAAAAATGAACTGCCCCTCGTAAATCATGGAAATGGTGTCGGATATCTTGAAGGCGGACTTCATGTCGTGCGTAATGACTATGGAGGTCGCGCCTATGGTGTCCTTCAGGTGAAGGATGAGGTCGTTGATGACGTCGCTCATTATGGGGTCGAGGCCGCTGGTCGGCTCGTCGTAAAGTATGTATTTGGGATTGGAGGCTATGGCCCGCGCGAGCGAGACGCGCTTCTTCATGCCGCCGGAAAGTTCGGAGGGGCGCAGGTCCTCCACATTGGAAAGACCAACCAGCGCCAGCTTTTCCCGGGCTATGTCGCGGTAGCGTTTTTTAGGGATGTCGGTAAGATACTTCAGGCCGAAGGCGACATTTTCCCACACCGAAAGCGAATCGAACAGCGCGCCCTCCTGGAACAGATAGCCGAACTTGCTTCGCAGGCCGGCTATGCGGTATTCGTCCCGCACGTGCGTCACGTCCACGCCGTCCACCTTTATCATGCCGCCGTCGGGGTCATGAAGGCGTATTATGCATTTGATGAACGTGGATTTGCCCACGCCGGAACCGCCGATGACGGTGAAGACCTTGCCCTCTTCTATGCGCGCGTTGACCCCGCGCAGAACGCGCTTGGGGCCGAAATTTTTCTGCAGGTCGGTTACCTCTATCATCAGATTCCCATGGCCACGAGAACGGCCGAAGCGAAATAGTCCAGCACCAGCACAAGCACCATGCAGTTGACCACGGCGCTGGTGGTGGTCTTGCCCACGCCCTCCGCGCCGCCAGTGGTGGACAAACCTTTATGGCAGCAGACGGTGGCTATCATGAAAGCGAAAATGAAAGACTTGGAAAAACCGTGCATGAAATCCGAGATATTCATGAACGTCAGGACGTCGTGCCAGTAAGTGGTGCTGGCCACGCCGAGGCTGAAGGACGCTATGAAGTATCCGCCCAGTATGCCGGAAAAATCCGCGAATATTGTGAGCAGCGGCAGCATGAACATGCAGGCGAGGTAACGCGGTATGACGAGGTAGCGGACGGGATTGGTGCCGAGGGTGGAGAGGGCGTCTATCTGCTCTGTAACCTCCATTGTGCCTATTTCGGCCGCCATGGCAGCGCCGGCGCGGCCGGCGAGCACTATGGCCGTAAGCACCGGCCCGAGTTCCTTGACCAGAGAAAAACCGACTACCGCGCCTATATATATGGGTTCATTGAAAAGGCTCTTTGTGGAGCTGCCCGCCTGAAGCGCCAGCACCATGCCCGTGAACATGCTTGTGAGGGTCGTGACCGGAAGGGAATCGACGCCGATGCGCACGCACTGAATCATCGTCTGGCGGAATTCCAGTCGGGAACGGAACAGCCAGAAAAAGGCGGAACGCACCATCAGGGTTGCGCCGCCCATGCTTGCCGCGGTGGCGCTCAAGGATGTTCCAAGCCAGGCGAAGAATTTCATCATTGCAGGTAAAGCCTCGGCACCCGGCCGGAAACGGAGGTGAGTATTTCGTAAGGAATGGTGCCGGCCAGCACGGCGAGTTCCGCCGCGTCGACCTCCTCTCCGGCCTGTCGGCCGAGCAGTACCACCTCATCACCCACGCTGACGCCTTCCACGCAGGAAACGTCCAGCATGGTCATGTCCATTGAAATGTTGCCCGCAACACGCACGCGCCTTCCGCGAACGAGAGCCTCGGCGCAGTTGGAGAAATGGCGTCCGTAGCCGTCGGCGTAGCCTATGGGTATGGTGGCTATGCGCGTCTGCTTCTTGCAGCGGAAAGCCCTGGAATAACCGATGCTGGAACCGGCGCGCACGTCCTTCAGGAAAACAATGCGGCTCTTGAGAGAAAGCAGGGGATGGAATTCGTCGGTAAGCCCGTATATGGCGAAGCCTAGGCGGACCATCTCGAAACAGGCTTCCGGCAGATGCAGGGCCGCGTGGGAGTTCGCCGCGTGACGCAGGCCGGTCTTGATGCCGGCCGCCTCGCAGTCGGCGACGGTGTCCCTGAAATGCTTGAGCTGGAGGCGGGTGTAATCAGTGTCCGCGTCCGCGCTGGAAAGATGGGTGTATATACCCTCTATCGAACAGTGGGACGAGGCCGCAAGTGTCTGCGCTATCCTGAACGCGCCCGGCCGCCTGGTGCCTATGCGGCCCATGCCGGTGTCCACCTTGATATGGCAGCGCGCGGTCACGTTCAGATTCTGCGCGGTCTCGGCCAGCTCGCGCGCGGCATCGAGGCTGGCGACGGTTACGGAAAGGCCATTGTTCAGCGCCGCGGCGAAAGCGGAGGAAGGATATATGCTGCCCAGCACAAGCACCGGCATGGTTATGCCGGCTTCGCGCAGGGCCATGCCTTCCTCTATGGAAGAAACGCCCATCATGTGGCAAAGGCCGTTTTCCTGCGCGAACAGCGCCAGCCGGACCGCGCCGTGACCGTAGGCGTTGGCCTTCACCACGAACATGATTTTACAGCCGTGCGGCAGCACCACCGAGAGGCGCGTAAGATTGTCGCGCAGCGCGGACAGGTCCACCTCCGCCCACGTCGGGCGGAGCATCCGCGGACCGGCCTCTACCCTGAACGGCGTCGCATTCGCGGTCATGATATGCCCATCTGCGCCTCGGGCGCGAATTCTGTGGACGTGGGCTGGGGATTCACGAACCGCGTATACTGGTGCTGGAAGAAGAGCTCTATGTCGCCCGTGGGGCCGTTTCTCTGCTTGGCCAGTATAAGAAGCGCCTTGCCCTTCACCTCGGGGTCGTCGCGGCGGTAATAATCCTCGCGGTGGATGAGCGCGACAACGTCGGCGTCCTGTTCTATGGAGCCTGATTCGCGCAGGTCGGAAAGCTGGGGGCGGTTGCCGTCGCGGTTCTTGTCCTCCGCGCGGCGGTTGAGCTGCGAAAGGGCCATGACCGGCACATTAAGGCTTCTGGCCATTTCCTTGAGCTTTCTGGAAATCTCGGAAACTTCCTGCTGCCGGTTTTCCGTGCGCTTGGAAGGCGCGGTGATGAGCTGAAGGTAGTCTATCACGACGAGCTCAAGCCGCTTGCCCTCGCGCCGGAGCTCCGAATCCAGACGGCGGGCGCGCATCCTTATGTCGGTGATGGTGAGGCCCGGGGTATCGTCAATCCAGAGCGGGGTGTTCATCAGCTTGCTCATGCTGTCCACCAGCACCTGCCAGTTGGCCCGCTGGAACGTGCCGCGCCTTATTTCCTGGAGGTTGACGCCGGATATGGAACCGACAAGACGCTGTATGAGGGAATGGCGTCCCATTTCCAGGGAGAACATGGCCGTGCAGCGCTGATGGTTAACAGCGGCGTTTTCAATGATATTCAGGGCCATGGCGGTCTTTCCCTGGCTGGGGCGGGCGGCCAGTATTATAAGGTCGCTGCGCTGAAGGCCGCCGGTCATGTCGTCGAACTTGGAAAAACCGGTGGGCACGCCGGTAACGTTGTTATGGTCCTTGTGCGCGTGCTCCAGCATCTCCATCACTTCGCCGGCGAGTTTTTTCGCGCCGACGAAACCGCTTAACGCCTGTTTCTGGCAGACGGCGAACATCTTGTCCTGCGCCATGTCGGAAATCTGCTCCGCCTCCGACTCGCCGCTGTGGCAGGTTTCTATGATTTCCGTTGAGGCGCGTATCAGCTCGCGCAGTATGTATTTCTCGCGGACTATCTCGGCGTAATGGACGACGTGCGCCGCCGAACCGACGCGGTTGAGCAGGTCGGAAAGATACACTTCCCCGCCGGCGAGCTCAAGCTGCCCGCGGGTGCGGAGTTCGTCTGTGATGGTCACCAGGTCCACGGCCCGTCCGCGCGCCTCGAGGTCCTTCAGCACGCCGAAAACGACCCGGTTCTGGTTGGAATAGAAATTATTCTCCTCGAGTATTTCGAAAGCGCGGTCGCGCGCTTCCTTTTCGAGGAGCATGGAGCCCAGCACCGCCATCTCCGCCTCAGCGGCCTGCGGAGGCAGCCTGTCGAGCATCGGGACGGGGTTGGCGTCCTTGTTGAATCTGGAAGTCCTGCGTTTCTGTGTTTCCACGGCGCACCGCCTGGTCCGGCGCGGTCCCGCGCGGCGCCCTTAAACGCCGCGCCGTCCTGCCGCAACGGAGCCTTATAATGATTTTATAAAGACGGCAAAGCCCTGTCCATGACAGGGCTTTGGCCGGGTAAAGCTTTTACGACGTTTTTTATGCGGCCTTGGGAGCCACGCGAACCTTTATCTTCGCTTCCACGCCGGGTTTAAGCTTGATGACGACTTCGGTGTCGCCCACGGCTTTTACCGGAGAGGGAAGCTCGATGCTGTCCTTCTCTATCTCGTGGCCGGCGGCCTTGAGGCTCTTCACTATGTCAGCCTTGCTGACGGAGCCGAACATCTGCCCGCCTTCCGCGACGTCGCGCGTGAAGGAGAGGGTCATGCCGGTCATCTTGTCGGCGATGTTCTTGGCGGCGGCGGTTTCCTTGGCCACGCGCTGGGTGCGGCGCTCCGCGCCGAGCTGCCAGTTCTTGAGCGCGCCGGGGGTGGCGAGCTCGACGAGCTGGCGGGGCAGCAGATAATTGCGCCCGTAGCCGTCGCGGACTTCCTTCACGTCGCCAGCGCGGCCCAGATTGTGTATATCCTGCCTGAGTATAACCTTCATTATGTGTTCCTCCGACTCAAACGATGCCCGCGAAGCGGTGCTTATTTCTGCACGTAGGGCAGAATGGCCAGGTTGCGGTTGCGCTTGACGGCGGTCGCAATCTGCCTCTGGTGCCTGGCGCAGGTGCCGGTGATCCGGCGGGAGAGGATCTTTCCGCTCTCCATGGTGAACGAGCGCAGGAACTGCGCGTTCTTGTAGTCCACCTTTTCCACTCTGTCAGCGCAGAGCCGGCAAACTTTCCGGCGGGCCTCAGGGCGGCGGCGGCCGTAGGACGGCCTGGCACCCTCGGGCGCGTGCGGCGCGGGGGCCGCGGACGGAGCGGGGCTTTCGGGTCTCGCGCCGGTCGCTGCGGCCGGGGCGGTGGTCTTGTTGATATCTTCCGACATTGTGCTCACCTCTTGTTTATGCGCGCGGCGTCAGTGCGCCTCGCTCAAAAATCACTGTTTGCCCCGCCTAAAACGGGACGTCGTCGTACCCTTCCGGCTGCGGCGCGGCGGACGGCTCTGGAGAGCCTTCCTGCTGCTCCCCGCCGGCGCCAGCCTGGGCATAAGCGAGTATCTGCAGGCGGTTGGAAATCACGCGCAGGTTCTTGCGCTTGTTTCCCTGCTTGTCAGTGTACTCGTCCATCGACAGCCGGCCTTCCACGTGCACGGGACTGCCTTTTTTGAGGCGTTCCTTGCAGCGCTCGGCCGTCTGTCCCCACACCGTCACGGGCACGAACGTGGTGTCGTCTTTCCACTCCCCGCTGGCCGCGTCCTTGAAACGGCGGTTAACCGCTATGTCAAAGCCGCAAACCGCGGTCCCCTTCTGGGTGAAGCGCAGCTCCGGGTCGCGCGTGAGGCGGCCCACAAGCAGCACCTGGTTCTGTTCGGGAAGACGCAGTGTGGTTGTCATAAAAGCCGTAGGTTCAGGCCGTTCAGGCGACTTTCGCCGGGGCGACCTTCAGCTCCTTTTCCATGCTGGAAAGCACGGCGGCGCGAAGGACGCTCTCGTTGACTTTCATCTGCGCCATGAATTTGGAGACAAACGCAGGGGCCGCGCGGAATTTCATATAGGAGTAGAAGCCGTCGCGGGTCTTGTTTATGGGATGAGACAGCTTGCGCCGGCCCATTTTTTCCTCGCTGATGACTTCTCCGCCATCCTGCGAGATTGTCTTCTTGGTTTTCTCTATGAACTCCGCAACTTCCGAATCGGAAAGCTGGGGTTTGAGAATGATAATGGTATCGTACTTGCGCATATGTTCCTGATTCCTGGACTTCTTATCGTATTTAGCCGGCAAAAATACAACGGGCCGAAACGCAAAATGGCATCGGCCCTGGCCGGCTACTTTTGCTCACTTAAGTTATTATAGCAAAACATCGGGCGTTTTCAGCAAGTCATTTTGCGATATTCCCCGCTCCGGGCCCGCGACGCCAGGTGCCGGAAGGGTGCGCCGTGAAAAAACTGACTGGCTGACCGCATTATTGTATAATTGGATATAAAGCTAACGCAAGGAACACCGGTAACATATGAAAGATAATTGCATTGTGATGTTCATCCACCCCCCGGTCCCGGAATCGGTAGATCCCGCTCTCAGGGCCGCCTTCGGGGACGAGAAAGCATGCCAGATTTATACGGACATGGCGCATGAGGTCCTGTCCGCCGCGAAAAAGCTCGCCAATGTCCACGTCACCCCTGTTTACTACAAAACGGCAAAGCATCCGGATCTGCGCTGGCTTGACCAGGAGGACCCGGGGTTCCTTATAATGCGCAACGGCACGCCGGCCGAAGAACTGATGAAGGCCGTCCGCTGGACCATGGACGCGGGCGCGCGCCGGATAGTCGTCCTTTCCCCCCTTTCCCCGGGAGTGCCGCAGGACTGGATGGAGAAGGCCTTTGAAACGCTCGAGGAGAAAAACATAGTCATCGGCCCCGCGCAGGACGGCGCCTGCTATCTTATAGGAATGAACGGCCTCTACGATGAAGTGTTCAGCCGCTACCCCTGGCCCGGCAAGCGCATGGCCGACGAAATAGCCGAAAAGGCCAAGCACCTGCGCCTTCAAACCTACAATCTGCCGGAATTCTACGCCGTACACGACGAGAAGACCTACCAGCAGTGGCAGTCGGTCGCCCACAAGAAAGAGCAGAAGCCGGTGGTGGAGGAAGTTCCCGCCGCCCAAACCGGAAAAAATTCAAAGCACCAGAAATAGATTCAAAAACAGACAAAAAACCGGCGGACATCAGTCCGCCGGTTTTTTATTGCTTCTCAAATTGAAAGCCCGTCAATCCTGCCAGTATTCGTCACCCGCGTAAACCAGCTTGGCCCCCTCGTTCTCCAGCTTGAAACGCATCTCCCGCATTGAAGACAGCGCGCCGCGCAAACGCGGCTGGTGCTGCGGCTCGCAGTAGAAAAGCAGAAAGCCTCCGCCTCCGGCCCCGAGAAGTTTTCCTCCGAGCGCGCCGTTCTTCATGGCCGTATCATAAGCCTCGTCTATCAAGGAGTTGCTTATGCGCGAAGCCAGTGTTTTCTTGAGCAGCCAGTTTTCATGCAGAATCCTGCCGAACTCCGCGAGGTCTCCGGAATATATGGCGGAATGCGCGTCATCCACGAACTCGACCATCCGGCGGAGCACCGCGCGCTTCTCGGGAGAGATGGTGTTTTTTTTCTGCTCGGCCAGTATGGTGGAGGCGTTGCGCTGCTCCCCGGTGTAAAACATCAGAAGGTTGTCCGAAAGCGTCTTGTATATCTCGCGCCTTATGTGCAGCGGCTCCACCGACACCGCGCCGGAGGAGAGAAAACGCAGCACGTTAAGCCCGCCGTAAGCGCAGGCATACTGGTCCTGCTTGCCGATAGGCTCGTGAAGGCGGTTTATCTCTATGTCGCACGCCTCGGCGGCGAGCTTTTCCTTTGTCGCGAACACGCCGGTACGGGCATAGAGATTGCAGAGAAGGGCGACGGTGAAAGCCGAGGAGGAAGCCAGCCCCGTGCCGGAGGGGACGTCGCCGTTGGAACTGACCTCCAGCGCCCCGTCGATACGGAACTGCCGGAGGACTTCCCGGACTATGGGATGCTGGAGCTGGTCCACGTTCTCGACGGTTTCGGTGCGGGCGTATTTTACGCGGAGCTTGTTTGTGTCGAAGAACTTATGGGAGGAGATGTACATGTACTTGTTGATTGTAACGCTGAGCACCGCACCGGGCTCGGAGGAATAGAACTCCTCCATGTCCGAACCGCCTCCGACGAAACTGACGCGGAAAGGGGCCTTCGTTATTATCATAAGTTCCTCCCAAAGAAAAAGCCGGCGGGATAAATCCCGCCGGCTTCAAACCATACGTCAGGCCATCGTGCAGACTTTATCGGCCTTGCGTCCCGTAGCCTTGGAGCAGGTGGCGGCCTTTATCTTGGCGGCCAGGTCCGTCTTTTCCCACGGGAAGATGCTGCGGCCCAGATGACCGTATGAGGCGGTCTTAAGGTAAATCGGGCTGCGCAGGTTGAGATGCTTGATGATGCCGTCCGGAGTGAGCGGGAACACCTTGCGGACAATGGCGACAAGCTCGTCGTCGCGCATGATGCCGGTGTCATGGGTGTCCACGTAGACGCCCACGGGCTCCGCCACGCCGATGGCGTAGGCAAGCTGGACCGTGCACTCGTAGGCCAGGCCGGACGCCACGATGTTCTTGGCGATGTAACGGGCCATGTATGCCGCGGAGCGGTCGACCTTCGTGGGGTCCTTGCCGCTGAACGCGCCGCCGCCGTGCGGGGTGCGCCCGCCGTAGGTGTCGACAATGATCTTGCGGCCGGTCATGCCGGTGTCGCTCTGGGGGCCGCCGACCACGAACTTACCCGTGGGGTTGACGAAATATTTGGTCTTGGAATCGACAAGGCCCTTCACAACGGGCATGATGACAGTGTCAATGATTTCCTTGCGGGCCTTCTCGGTGATCTTCTTGCCGGTCTTGTCGAGAATCTCCTCGGTGTGCTGGGTGGAGAGGACAACCGCGTCAATGCGGACGGGCTTGCCGTCCTTGTATTCCATCGTGACCTGGGACTTGCCGTCCGGGCCGATGTAACCAAGCTTGCCGTTCTTGCGGACTTCGGCGAGCTTCATGGTAAGCTTGTGGGCAAGGACGAGGGGCAGGGGCATGAGCTCGGGGGTCTCGTTGACGGCATAGCCGACCATGAGGCCCTGGTCGCCGGCGCCGCCGACGGAAACGCCCTGGCTGATGTCCGGGCTCTGCTTGCCTATTACGTTGAGAACGGCGCAGGTTTCATAATTGAAACCATACTTGGCATCCGTGTAGCCGATATCCTTGATGACCTTGCGGGTAAGCTGATCCACGTCCACCCACGCCTTGGTGGTGATTTCGCCGCCCACGACAACCAGACCGCGGGTTATGTAGGTCTCGCACGCCACGCGGGCATATTTGTCCTGTTTGAAAATCTCATCCAGCACAGCGTCCGAAATCTGGTCGCATACCTTGTCGGGATGGCCTTCCGTAACGGATTCGCTGGTCATGAAACATGTGCCTTTTCTTATCATCTGATTGTCTCCAGTTAGCGGCGGTAAAACACAGAACTGTCTTCCTTCGGCAGCCCTACCCGCTCCTCGCTATTGGAAAATTATACCAATTCCACGCATTACAGGAACAAAAAAATTTTAAAATACAGATGAAAACCTGGCCGCGAAATATTTCCCCTTTCACCGGAAGGCGGGCAATAGATACAATATCCCTAATTACAGGAGGGAGCACTCGGGTTCGCCGCCGCAGTGAATAACATGAAGAAATTTTTCGGGAACTATTTTCGCGGACTGCTGGAACTGGATGAAACCGGGAAACACGCCGACTGGCGGTTGACCGGGGAAGCCGCGGGCATGGCCGTTTGCGCGACTACGGTCTGCATATCCATATCTCTGGCCGAGATTGGCCTTGGCATCGCGGCGGCCTTCCGCTGCATGCGTTTCAACCGTGAAAGTTTTTCATCCGGCTGGAAGGAATTCCGCTCCGGCGCATTATTCCACGCATGGCTGTTTTATCTTGCCGCGGGGTTTATAGCCGCCCTGTTTGCGTTCGACCCGGCCACCGGCCTTAAGTATCTGCCTTCAGACCTGCTCAAAGCCGGAGCGTTTTTCCTTATAATGGACCATTTCGCAAAAAAGGAACGCTCCCACCTGCTGGAAGCGTATCTTGCCGGCGCGCTGGCGGCCGCTGTCGCCGGACTGACGCAGGTTACCGCCGGCTGGTCACTGAGGGCGCACGGAACGCTTCATCCTGTCACCTATGCCGAAACACTTTTCTTCCCGTTCGCCCTTGCCCTGTGCGCCGGGGTGTTCAGCAAGGAAAAACAGACCAGGCAGCTCTTCCTGCTGGCCGGGACAGTTCTGCTGGCGGCCATAATAGCCAGCCAGACACGCGGAGCCATGGTGGCGGCAGTCATTTTCTTCCTGTGCGCGGCGGCTCTTTCCGTTGAATTCCGGCGGAAAACGGTTTTCGCGGCCCTTATCGTCGCCGCCGGGATCATGTGCGCCGCCTTCCTTAGCGGGGACACGGCCCGGAGGCTGTGTTCAATTCCCGTATCGGTCAGGGACGCGGCGGTGTCTTTCGTTCATCTGGACGACGCGGTACTGCGCGAAGCCCAGAGCAGCGACGGCTCCACCTCCTCGCGTATCGCGCTGTGGCATGTCGGGAAAAAAATATGGATGGACAACTTCTGGGTTGGAGTGGGCCCGTCGAACCTGAAACTGGTGTACAACGACTACAATCCGTATTCCATCGAAGGGCAGCGCAACTGGGGGAACGTGCACAACCTGTATCTTCAGCAGGCGGCCGAGAGAGGCGTCATCGGGCTGTGCGCGGTACTGTGCCTGTTCGCCGCGTTCTGGCGAAACGCCTATGCCAGGTGGAAAACTTCGGGCGCATTCATCGCGCTGTGCGCATCGGCGGCGATGCCGGCCTTCATCCTGATGAATTTTACCGAAACCTCTTTCCAGCACGCGCTGCCGGCCTTTTCCATCTTCATCATTTTGGCCGCGGCGCATTCATCGGCACAAACAAGATAATTATTTCCAGATTCCAAACGCCATCATCCTCAGAACGCGCGCGAGACGCCTGTCGACATGGCGGTTTTTCACCGTGGACAGCAGGGTGCTGGCCGCCAGACGGAAAACTTTAAGCCTGAAAGAATAGGGGCAGGCTTTAAGAAGGCTCCTCCGCCTTGCACTGAGGATAAGCGTCTGATGACGCAGCATCCTGAATTTCTGGTGCGACAAATTGCCTTCATGCCACCGATAAATCGCCAGGGGACGTCCGGTGAAATAGACCTTTCCTCCGGACATCATTATGCGGAGCCAGAGGTCGAAATCGGTCGTGTACAGATTGCGGGGGAAGAGCTTTCCATTCTCCGAAAATCTTTTTACCGCAGCCCTGCGAAACAGGGTGAAATTAATGGAGAACGGATTTCTTCTCAGGACTATGCCCGGATTAAACGCGTACACGCCCTCCGGTGCGATTACGGGCAATTGCCGCACGACTCCGCCAACCATGACATTATGTCTGGCGGATACGGCCTCGCAATCCGTCCTTTCAAAAATGGCCAAGCTTTCCGCGACGAAATCAGGAAGCAGCAAATCGTCGGCCGACAGCATATTCACATATTCCCCTCGCGCGTCCGACACCACCGCGTTCCAGTTGCCGGCCATGCCGAGGTTTGGTTCGTTGCGGAACACCCTGATGCGCGAATCCTCCGCCGCGAGAGCGCGCAGGAGCTCCGGCGTCCCGTCAGTGGAGGCGTTGTCCCGGATGTTTATTTCGATATTCGGATAAGTCTGCTGCCGGACGGAATTTACCGTCTCGCGCAGATATTTTTCGGCGTTATAACAGGGGATGCAGACAGAAACCAGCGGCAGCGATGTCATCGGAAAGGCGACTCGTAGCCGTCCAGCCGGGGAAATGCAGCGTCCCTGTCGGAAACAAGAACCCCGCCCTCCGGCCACGCGATTCCGCAGGAATTCCACAAAATTCCCTTATCGTGCGCGGCGGAATAGCCGGACGTGACTTTATATATCATCACGGCATCGTCCGTGAGCGCGTAAAAACCGTGAGCGATTCCGGCCGGGAGATAAAGAACGGCCATGTTCTCTGCCGAAAGGGTGGCCAGAATGTGACGACCGAAGGACGGAGATTTTTTCCTGATATCGAGAGCGGCATCAAGAACGGCCCCCCTGACGCAGTACACCAGCTTGTCGCACTGGGCCGGAGGCTCCTGGAAATGCATCCCGCGCACAACACCTTTTTTGGAAACCGAGTAGTATTCCTCCGCGAAGGACACGGACAGCCCGTGCGCTGAAAACACATCCTTCTCGAACAGTTTTACGAAAGAACCCCGTCTGTCCGATGAGGAAAACGGGGTTATCTCGAAAACACCGGGAAGACCAAGCTCTTTAAGCTTCAGGCTCATTTCGCCGCCGCGAAATCCTTGATGGCGGAGGCCATCGTCCGCATGTCGTCTTCGCTGAGGCCGGGATAAACGCCTATCCAGAACGTGTTGTTCATGATAAGGTCGGTGTTTTCCAGACCGCCGCTGACGCGGAAGCCCTGTCCGCTGCGGCGCATCTCGTCGAAGCAGGGGTGCTTTATAAGATTGCCCGAGAACAGCATGCGCGTGGCTATGCCCTTCGATTCCAGATGCTCCACCACGTCGTTGCGGGTAAAACCGGCGTCTTCCTTGACGGTAATGAGGAAACCGAACCAGCTCGGCTCGGAATTCTTGGTGGGTTCCGGCAAAATGAACTGGGAGGCCAGCGGAGCCAGTTCATCGCGCAGTATCTGCCAGTTGCGACGGCGAGCCTGCACAAAGGAGGGTAGCTTTTCGAGCTGGGCAGTGCCAATGGCGGCCTGCATTTCCGTCACCTTCAGGTTATAGCCAAAGTGGGAGTAGACGTATTTGTGGTCGTAACCGAAGGGAAGCTCTCCGAACTGCTGACCGAATCGGTTCTTGCAGGTGTTATCCTTGCCGGTGGGGCACCAGCAGTCGCGGCCCCAGTCGCGGAAGGAATCTATAAGACGTTTAAGTTCGAGACTGTTGGTATAGACCGCACCGCCCTCGCCCATGGTCATGTGATGGGGAGGATAGAAGCTGGACGTGCCGATGTCGCCTATGCTGCCCGTGAACTTCCAGGAGCCGTCGATATTGTAGCGTCCGCCCAGCGCGTCGCAGTTGTCCTCTATTAGCCAGAGCTTGTGCTTGCGGCAGAAATCCCGCACGCCTCCAAGATCGAACGGATTGCCGAGGGTATGGGCAATCATTACAGCCTTCGTCTTCGGGGAAAGCGCCCCCTCCAGCGCCGCGACGTTGATATTGTAAGTCGGCAGGGTGACATCCACGAAGACCGGCACCGCGCCGTACTGTATGACAGGTGTCACCGTCGTGGGGAAACCGGCCGCCACTGTGATGACCTCGTCTCCGCGGCGTATCTGGCGCGCGCCGAGCTTGGGGGAAGTGAGGGCCATGAAGGCGATGAGGTTGGCGGAAGAACCGGAATTGACCAGGGAACAGTGCTTGACGCCGAGGAATTTGGCGAGCCCGGCCTCGAACATATCGGTATATCTGCCGGCGGTCAGCCAGAAATCAAGGGACGAGTCAACGAGCGCGGCCATTTCCTTGTCGTCGAACACGCGGCCGCCGTAAGGCAGGCGGGAACCGCGGGTCTTGAGGGCATGGGTGGCGCGGTAATACTCGCGGACCTTTTCGATAATCTCGGCACGGAGATTCTTTTCAGTCTCCGCGGAAAATTCAGTTTTTGTCGGCATTCTCATACTCCTTTATCTGCTTAAGGCAAATGTGCAAGGTATTGCTGTCCATCCTGTAATCAAGCGCCCAGCGCACGACCTGTTCAAGAGCCTGGCCCACGTTCCAGCGAGGATACCAGCCAAGTTCCGCCCGGGCTTTGGAAATGTCCAGCTTCAAATATTTGGCTTCATGAGGCCCTTTTGCTCCGGTAACCTTGTAGGAGGCGCCCCCTCCCCAGAGGAAGCACATTTTCCTGACCAGGTTTTCCACGGGCTGCGCGTCGCCTTCATTGGGACCGAAATTCCACGCCTGACCGAAGGGCGCGCCATCCCTTACCATATGCTCGGCCAGAAGTATGTAGCCGGAAAGAGGCTCTAGAACATGCTGCCAGGGACGTATGGAAGAAGGATTGCGAACCTCTATGACCTTCCCCTTCAGCAGGGCGCGCACGCAGTCTGGAATAAGTCGGCAGTCTGCCCAGTCCCCACCGCCGATAACGTTGCCTGCGCGGACGGAAGCCAGCGCCACACCGTGCTTTTTGAAATCAGCGGGATTGAAAAAGCTGTTGCGGTATGCGGACACAACCAGTTCGGAACACGCCTTGCTGTTGGAATAGGGGTCGAAACCGCCAAGCCTGTCGTTTTCCCGATAGCCCCAGTGCCATTCATTATTCTCGTAGCACTTGTCCGTGGTTATGCAAACTACGGCCTTCACCCCGTCCACGGCGCGCACTGCTTCCAGCAGGTTTGCCGTTCCGATGACGTTCACTTCATAAGTGTAGACGGGGTTCTTGTAACTCTCCAGCACAAGAGGCTGCGCGGCCATATGGAAAATCACTTCGGGACGGGCTTTTTTCACGCAGGCGGAAAGCTTCTTAAGGTCACGGATGTCCCCGATGGTGGAGGAACAGAGCTTGTCGAGGCGGCAGTCGGTGAAAAGGCTGGGAACCGTAGGCGGCTTGAGCGCGTAACCGTAAACCTTTGCGCCCATGCTGTGCAGCCACATTGTAAGCCAAGCGCCCTTGAAACCGGTATGTCCCGTCACAAGAACGCGCTTCCCGCTCCAAAATTTGTGATCCATGCCGTCAGCCCCCTGCTCTATATGATTATATAGGGGAAATTATAGCAAAGGAACGAGGCACGGGTCATTCGGGCCCTTTGGGTACCGAATGTATTCCCTTTAGGCTTACTGGCCGCTTACAGATGCTTTTTGGAAAGTTTATGCTATATTCTTTTGTAGAGTGGGATGTATCTTCAGTGCAGGGGGGCAGTATGCAAGCCAAAACAAGAATAACCATGATTGACGACGAGGAGACGCTCTGTCATCTCGTGCGGCTCAATCTTGAAAGCACGGGCCGTTTCGAAGTGACCACGGCGACGGACCCGAGAGACGGGATACGGCTGGCCCAGTCGGAGCGGCCTGACCTTATCATACTGGATCTGATGATGCCGCACATGGAAGGTTCGGTGGTGGCGGAGAAACTGCTGGAATGCCAGCAGACTAAAAACATCCCGATACTTTTCCTTACAGTTCTCGCGGACAAGAACATCTCGGGCGCGTACATGGAAGGCAGCCACAGCAGGAAAATGGTCGCCAAACCGGTCACCACGGCCGAACTTGTGCGGCGCATAGACGAAATGCTCGCCAATTCCGGCGTCAACGAACGCCGACGCCTGACAGCCTCCGTCAACTAGCGACCACAGCGAACACCGGCCCCCGATGCGAAGCGCACGCGGAACATTCAATATCCGCGCCGGGATAACCATGCCCTTTCGAGCCGAACCCAGACAAAACGCGGCACAAGCAGCAAAGGCAGCATGAACAGCATCTTCAGCCTGTCCATCCACCCCAGCAGAGGGAATACCGACAACAGTTCGGACCCGACAAACTCATATCCGGCGGCCCTTGCCGACATGATGGACCGCGCGACGGATTTAACCACGCCCTTGCCTTGAAATATCTGCGAGACGGCGTCCGTGCGCAAACGGGCATCCTTAATCGTACGGCAGGTCTTCAGCCATCCCGCCATGAAATCGAGATATACAGCCCTGTAGTTGCCCGCGGTGGCCGTCACCATATCGCCGACGGAATAATAAATATTCGCATTTGCCGCTATCAGTTTGTTTATAAGAGGGAAAACGGGAAACCCGTCCGACGCGATCCCGTATGCCTCGTGCAAACAGGCCGAATCGACGCAAGATGTGCGGAAGATGCATGAGGGCCAAAACGACATAATGGTATGCAATGGAATACCTTCGGCAACCAGCCAGGAAGCGGCAAGCATCTTTCCGCGAACCGGCCCTCCTGGAGAGAAAGGCATTTTGGAGGACGGGATAGCCTCCATCCGGCCCTGCCTCGAGACCGCCCTGCTGGAAGGGGACCAGAACAGGACAGCGTCGGCGGTGCCTTCCTCAACCGCCGCAATAACGTCGCCAGATGCGCCAAAATCATAACGGTCATCGTCGCACAGTATCCAGGCATATTCCGTATCCGCCATTTCAACGGCGCGCAGGTAATTATAATTCCCGGTGATGTTCCTCTCATGCCTGCGCACGATGAAATCCGGAAACCGTTTCGCATACGCAGCGCATACGGCGGCCGTGCCGTCGCTTGAACAGTTGTCCAGAATAGTAAGTCTGCACCCGGCAAAGGGGCTTTTAGCAAGAGCTTCCAGGGTGTTTTGGAGAGAAGCAGCCCTGTTATAGGTCACCAGATACAGGCCGAGTTTATTTTTTAACATCAGCGGAAATCCTTTTCTCAATATATATCTTGCGCGCGACAACCAGCAAAACACATGTCAGGCCGGAGGAGGCAAGTAACGCGTAAAACACGCTTTTACAGTAATACAATATGGCCCAGACGACGCAGGACAAAACAATGCTCATCACCAGGGAAGGTAGCATATACGGCTCTTCCTTATGGGCCCGCAGATAAAACCCCCAGTTGGCCATCAGAATGTTCGCCCATACACCCAAGAGCAAAACACCTATATATAGCGGAGGAAGAACACGGGTCTCCCAATGGAACAGAGGGAACAACAAAAACAACGCGGCTGCCAACAGCACTACACACGCGCTAAAAGCAATCATGCTGTTGCGCTGAATTCTGTCGATTAGGGCATCCAGCTCCGCGCGCTGCCCGCGCGCTACCATCATGCTAAGCTGCGGAATTCTGGCCGTAACCCATGCGCCCGACAAAACCTGTATGGCGCTGACCATTGAAATGGACATTCCCAACTGGCCCGCTTCAACCACGCCGACGTAATACTTGACCAGCGGCAGCATGAACTGTCCGATAAAATAACCCGCAATCCAGCTGATAGCGTATCTCCACTGCAACGACACAACTTCCCTGAACCAGCCGTGCCGCAGACTAAACCTGTGCCCCCAAAACTGCATCCAGAAAGGCGCGGAAATCCGCCACAAGAGCCCCAGCATCACCAAAAGGCCGCAGAAGGTGCCCAATACCAATGCCCATATGCCGGCCTTCATATAAAGCAGGCCGCAAATGAAAACAAAATTGGCGACGGAGCCGGCCAGGGCATTGCGCTGCGCTTCCTTTGCCTTGTCCAGCCCCTGATAAACAGCCTGCATCAGCAGCGTGAATATATTCAGCCCCCCCACAAGGCTGTAACACAGCCAGGCGGCCAGTATTGTGTTCCCATCCTTTCGAAAAACCAAAATTCCCGCCAGCGAAAGTATTACTATCGCGAAGGGCACGGCCAGCATATAAAAGCACATGGCGTAGCGCACCAGGCTGAACAGCCTGTCCCTGGAGGCACGGGAACCGCGCACGAAGCCATTGCTAACGCGCAGCGCTATGAACTCGTGACTTACGAATTGTGTCATTATCACGCCGAAACCAAGTTCCGCGAAAACAACCAGCGCGGAGAGGCTCTTGAACGTGTACCAGAATCCCTGCTCCGCGGGGGAAAGATAGCGGAGCAGGAAATAAATGAAAAGGGGCGCCTGAATAATCATGACGGCGCGGTTCAGCACTATCGCCAGAACCGCGCCGTCAATTCCGAGCAGGGCCGCCAGTTTTTTCACGGCAGGACCATCCTTAGAGCCCGCAATACGGGGAGCTATTTCCAGACTTTCCAGGGAGCCTTGCCGGAAGTCCAGAGGGACTCCAGCTCCTGTTTGTCGCGGAGCGTGTCCATGCACTTCCAGAAATCATGGTGTTTGTAAGCCATAAGTTCGCCTTCCGCCGCCAGATTCTGCAACGGCTCCTTTTCCCACACGGTAGAGTCGCCCTCTATGTAATCCAGCGCCTCCGGCTCCACCACGAAGAAGCCGCCGTTTATCCAGGCATTGTCGCCCTTTGGCTTCTCGGTGAAAGACATCACGTTTTTTTTGCTTTCGTTGATGTTGAGCGCGCCGAAGCGGCCCGCCGGCTGTATGGCGGTGATGGTGGCTAGCTTCTTGTGCTTCTTGTGGAACTTGACCAGTTCAGCGATGTTGACGTTGGCCACGCCGTCGCCATAGGTAAGCAGGAAGGCCTCATCGCCTATGTAATCGCGCACCCGGGCTATGCGGCCGCCAGTCATGGTGCCCTGTCCCGTGTCTATCATGGTTATCTTCCAGGGCTCGGCATGGCAGTTGTGCACTTCCAGCTTGTTCTTGCGCATGTCGATGGTCACATCGGACTGGTGCAGGAAATAATTGGAGAAATACTCCTTTATCAGATATCCCTTGTACCCCAGCGCCACCACGAAATCATTGAAGCCGTAACTGGAATAAATCTTCATTATGTGCCAGAGCATGGGGTTGCCGCCTATCTCCACCATTGGCTTTGGCTTTATGTCTGTTTCCTCGCTCAGCCTTGTACCGAAACCGCCCGCCAGCAACACGACTTTCATGAACCCTCCGTACTAACAATGGATATTGGCAAATCATCACAACCTGTCAGGACTGAAATTCCCGCCGGACTATGTCCGACATCTCCATCCGGAATTTGTCATCCAGCCGCTCGCGGATGAAAACCGTCTCTCCCGCGGACTTCTGCAGTACAAGGAACACATCCTCGCAAAGGGACTTCTTGTCCTTGGTATGGGGTCCGCGAACTTCCAGGCAAGAAGGACGCGCAATGCCCGGAACGATTCGGCACTTAGCAGTTCCAACGTCCGGAAACAAAAATATGAAAACGGAACTAACCTTCCGGCCAGTGCGGAACAAGCATGTTGTCCGCGAATTCGTCACGGTCCAGGAACGGATACATATCTTCCAGCGGCTTTGAAACCATTCTGCCGTCCGGTTTCCGCTCCGAGGACAGTTTGGGCGAAAAGGAATATTCCCTGTCAAGAACCACATGGCAAAGGACCGGGCCTTTTTCATCAAGAACCCGCTTGAGGACCTCGTCCATATCCTTCCGGGAAGAAAGGACCGCCGTCTTCATTCCGAAAGCCTCTCCCAGCTTGTCAAAAGCCGGGAAGCCCACTCCTGATTCAGGCCCGCACCCTATGTACGGCATGCCGAAGAAACCAGCCTGAGTCTGCCGTATCGAAACATAACCGCCGTTATCCAGGACAAAAACCTTAATTGGAAGCTTGTTATAGCCTATAGTTTCCAGTTCCTGGAGATTCATCATTATGCTGCCGTCCCCGGCAAGACAGAGAACCGGCTTCCGCCCGCTTCCATAGCATGCTCCGATGGCGGCCGGGACATCATAACCCATGCTCGCGCAGCCGGAATTCCAGAATGCCCGCTGGCCTTCCTTATACTGGCCGGCCTGAAAAGAAACCACGCAGGCCGTTCCGTTGCCCGCGACGATGGTGTTGTCGGCCGGAGCCAGGCGGGTCAGGGAATCCACGAAACAGTAAGGATTGATTTTGTCGGACTGCCCATACTGCGGCAGGACCGGCGAATATTTTTTCACCCTTGCCGAGCACCAGGACACCCATTCGCTTCTGTCAGGCACGGCTTTGCCGGACAGCGCGTCCAGAAGCGCTGTCAGGAAAAAATCAGCGTCGGCAAGTATAGGCATATCCGGACGGAAGGTATGCTTAGAAAGCTCCGCGGCATCCACGTCCACGGCGACCGTGAAAGCGTGCCGCGCGAAGGATTTCCAACCGTAACTTATCTGGCGAATGTTGTTACGGGTTCCGATAAAAAGCGCGAAGTCGGCGTTCTGGAGAGTAAAATTGCCGCCACGGGTTCCGACCGTCCCTATCCTTCCGCCAAACAGCGGGTGCCCGGAGGGGACCATATCCACGGCGTTGAAAGTGGTGACCGCCGGTATTTTCAGCGTTTCCAAAAGCTGGATATACTTCGCGCAGGCCCCGCACACGCGAATGCCGTTCCCGCCGACCAGAACCGGCCTTTTGGCCGCGAGAAGGCGGGACGCGACTTCCTGCGCCTTGAGCGCAATCGCGGCTTTGTCAAAAACAGGCTTGTTTTCCGCCGGGTCGTAACGGCGCAGGGCGGACGGCTCTATCAGAGCGCCCTGCACGTTCATGGGAACATCTATCCATACCGGGCCCGGACGGCCGGAAACCGCAAGATGCATGGCCTTGCCCAGACAGTAGGCGATATCGGCCGGATTGGTTACGCTCACGGCGAATTTGGTCAGCGGCTTTACAACGCTGATTATATCCACTTCCTGATCGCCCATCTGCCGGAGAGGCAGCTCCGGCTGGGAATGAATCGTCGTCTCGAATTTGACCTGGCCGGAGATATAGAGGACAGGAATGGAATCGGTCCACTGTCCCATAACCCCGGTAAGGGTGTTAAGGCCGCCGGGACCGGTGGTGACATTCACCACCGAAAGCTTTCCGGTCATGCGGCTGTGGCCCTCCGCGGCTATTGCGCAGGCCTGTTCGTGATGATTGAAAACGGTTTCCAGCCCTTTCTGCCGTCCGATGGCGTCATTCAGATGCATGGCGCCGCCGCCGGTAATCATAAAAATACGCTCAATACCATTGTCCGCCAGATGCTGTGCTATGAAATCCGCGACTCTTTGCATTTTGCAAACTCCAGTATGATAAAAATCGATGTGAGTCATTTCCAAACAGCGCCGAAACAATCCGCCGGCGACAGAATACCACCCGCACAGCAGATGTTACCGAAAAAAGAGGATTGAGCGCAACAAACACATCTGTTCCGCACTAAAGACATTGAGCCGCATCTCTCAACAGACATCCTCCGTCTAATCCGCCCGTGACTCGCCTGACGGAACATTTACGCCGAATATAGCGGCAGCTTCCGCAGCCGAACCAACCTTACGGTCAACAATGAGAGCCAAAGCACGCAAACCAAGAAAAGTCTCATCAAGTCCGGCAGCAGGGGTAATGCTTTTCCCGGACAGCAAGGCCAGGGCACTTGGCAGAACTTTCATTTTTCTTGCTACGCCTCCTGACAGTATCCATTCACCGCTTATTCCCGCCGCATCTACTTCACGCGCAGCGGCGATGTACTGGCTTATAAAGCCGCGAACCAGAGACGCAGCGAAGTTCTTGGGAGACAGCGAATTTTCGCCTATGGCGTGGATGCTTCCGCCGTCTTTATAGTTCCACGCGCTTTTGAAAATGGAAAGATTCACTTCCAACGTGGAAGAACCAATATCCTCTGGCTTCAGGGCGGCAATATCCTCCCAGAAGGAAGGAATTGCCGCGGAACAACCGCGCAACGCGTCGGCAAAACCCACAAATTCCTGCAACGCCCTTCCACAGGGGATGTGCGTTATGGTGCGCAGGATCTCCCCGTCGAAGAATGGGCGGAGTTCCACGGAAGTTTTTGGCTTGCCTGTCCCGATCATGGAAACTTGAGAACCCGTGCCGAGATTTAACGATAATGTCTGTTTTTTCCTGTTACCAGCGCCCAAAACCGCGCATTGATGATCGCCGACACCGCAGTAAATAGGTATCCGGCGTCCATCCTGCTCCCAGTAGCCAGCCGCATCACATGGCCCGGCCGCAGCATTAATGGTGTATTCTCCTCCGAAAGAACGGCAAACGTCTGCAAGGACGTCGCTGGCGGCATGGAGTTTAATGTCATACAGTCCAAGACCGGCAAGCATGGTCTCATGAGCGAGGCGTGTACTCAAACCGGACACATTGGAAAGCCAATCAGGTATGGTAACGACACGACCGGAACAAATACCGCCTTCCCGCGCCAAATGGCACAAATTGACCAGAGGGAAACCAGGACGCATTTTCATTCCCGTCACAGCACGGAATTCCCTGCCATACTCATCCGCGAGAAGAGGAAATATCGCTTCCCGTCCATTGGTACGCAAGGACGCGCGTTCATCACGCCAGCTTATGTAATCGGTCAACGGAGAGAAAGAGTCATCCACAAGCGCGAAACCATGCATCTGGCTCGAGATAAACACTCCTTCAAGCTTCACGCCAAGTTGATTATTATAAAGGGACAATATGCCCAGAAATTGAAGTCGCAGGGAAGCCAGTGATATTTCATACTGCCCACGCACCGCAGAAACGTTTCCCAGACCGGAATGCACACGTATATTGGAAAACACGCCGGTGGACGCATCCACCACTGCGGTCTTTACATTTGTCGCGCCAAAATCGCAAAGAAGATAGCAGGCCATGTCAGGATTGGAATTCACTCTTCACAATTGCATCCAGCTCCTGCTTAAACTCAGCGTCCAGATTGGTCTTTACGAAAACAGTATCGCCCGCAGTCCTTATCAATACAAGGAAAACGGAACCTGATACAGTTTTTTTATCTTTTTGTAACAAATCAAGAATGTTGGAAGTGGATAACGAACGCATAACGCGCAAGGACTCGGGGTCCAGAATCTCAAGAGCCATCTTCTTTATTCCGTCGCATTCCGCACGGGCCAGCAAGCCTCTGCGGACAGCCAGTTCGTTAACGATGATCATCCCAATGGAAACCGCCTGGCCGTGCGGGATCGCGTAACCGGAAAGAGCCTCGATCACATGCCCGATAGTGTGACCGTAATTAAGCGAGCGGCGATGGTCAAGTTCGAACTCGTCGTATTCCACGACCGCACGCTTGATGCTGAGGGAGGAAAGAATAAGCGATTTGTAGGATGAAAATTCCGCAGGCAAACCATTTTTAACCGTTGTTTTGTAAAGCTCCACGAAGTGAGGACCGCCAGTAACGAACAGCTTGAGGATTTCTCCCATGCCGCTCATGCAGTCCCGTTTGTCCAGAGTCTTGAGGAAATTGGGATTTATGACAACCTGCGCGGGAGCAGAAAATAGAGCCAACTGATTTTTAGCCCCCGCATGGTTTATGCCGGTCTTCCCGCCAATACAACTGTCGCACATGGCAAGCAACGTGGTAGGGAAAAAATACCATCGTATGCCCCGCTTATATACGGCCCCCGAAAAAGCGCCGATATCCTCCATTATTCCGCCACCAACCACCACCAGTTTCTCACCCTTGGAAAAACCACCCTTCATCAAAAAATCAACCAGCGAGGTAACTCCTCCCAAAGTCTTGAACTCTTCCGTAGCTTTTGCGGACAAAGTCCTGTCAGGCAATTTGCCGCCCGCGTGGAGACTGAACACCTTTTCGTCACCGAAAAGGACATTGGCGGAATTCTCTCCCATAAGGGAACGAACGCCGGCAAATGTTTCCGCCTCTTCTGTCCAAACAACCTTGTAAGGCCTTGGAACGGAACGCACTTCAAATTCCGCCAAGTCCAGAATATCTGTGCCGGCCGTGAATTTTCTTCCCTGTATAAAAAAATCTGCTCCCTTGCTCATTTCTGAAAACCTCCGACAGAAAATGCACCGTCCACAACAATGTCCTGACCGGTCAGATAACTATTGGCTGGAGAACAAAGGAAAAAAGCCACTTCCGCAATTTCCTCGGGACGCGCTAGCCTCCCGGCAGGAATCATGGCTTCGAAATTCTGTATCACTTCAGGCTTGTTATTCTTGCGAGTCAGCTGGGTATCTACAAAACCGGGAGAAAGGGTGTTAGCCATGATTTTGTATGGCGCGAGCTCAATGGCCATTGTCTTGATCATGCCGTTGAGCGCATGCTTGCTGGTGGCGTAAGGAAGACGCCATTTGCGGGAAAAAGTACCATAAAGAGAGGAAATCGCAAGGATATGAGCATTCCCTTTTTGCTTCATAGACGGCAAAAACTTCTGGAATACCAAGAAAAACCCTTTGTAATTAACGGCATGAGTACGATCAATGTCTTCGGCCGTTATGTCCTCAACAGGTTTCGGATTATTTATGCCAGCGCAATGGACAAGCACATCAGGCTCCACTGCATTGTCCGCAAAATACCTCTCTATCGACTTGGCGGAGGAAAGATCGAGCTCAGACAACCGCGGTGCGACAAGAGAATAAGCTTCCTTCTCAAATTTCCGGGCTATAGCCGAGCCGATATCCCCTTCACTGCCCAAAATAAAAACCGTCCGCATGAAATCTCTCCCGCAAATGCAACATGCTCCGTCAGCCTCCTGCATCCAGACCGGAGAAACCGGCGGCAAAGCGCCAGTTCAAAGACCGCGCTGATAGATAGTTTGCCTAAGACTTTCGTTGGCGGTATAGGGACTGTCGATGTCATCGATCCTCACAGCTTGATCTTTCTTAACATCATTCATCAACATTTCACCGCTCATCAATTCCCGACAGGAGATCTGTCCTTTCTGTAGCGGCACAGCAAGGTACACATCATCCATCAGGGAATCATGGTTTAAAACATGCCCCTTGGGCAGGTCTCTCTTTGCGTATACGCCGCGCACAAGATTATCAAGATACTTTATTTCCTTCTCCTGCGGAGCGCGCTTAGTGGTACCAGGAGCGCCGCACATCTCTTTAGCTTTTTTATAAGCGCGGAACCATTGATCTACATGCTTAGGGAGCGAACAATACGGAGTGACCTTGAATTTTCCATCCTCTATGTCCACATGCCGTTCGAAAACGCGGGCTCCCTTGGCATAGGATATCATCACCGAAGAATTCCAGTCTGAATGCTCATGTGTTGAAAGACCGACCACATGGTTGGGATAGCGATTTTTTAGAAAATCTACCTGATTAAGTTCCAGTTCGGAATCCTCCGCCGGATAAGCGGAGACACAATGCATGATAGCCAAGGGGATGTTGCGATTCTCGAAGAAAAGAACCAGGTCGTCAATGTCCTTGAGTGAAGAGCCGCCAGTAGACACAACAACCGGCTTGCGGGTTTCCGCTATTTTTTCAATGAGAAACCAGTCATTGATATCATAGCTCGCTATTTTGATTATCTGTATGCCAAGACGGACACACAGGTCCACGGAACGCTCATCAAACGGGGTCGACATCACTACACAGCCGGCTTTGCGAATAGCCTCGGCCATGATGGCAAAATCCTGCTCCTTGAGCTGGGTATCTAAAGTTTTTTTGATATAGCGGATATCTTCGCGCCCAATAAAATCCTTGTGCACGAAATTATCGACATCCCGGAACTGCATCTTAATGGCGGCACGAACGCCATTAAAACGCACTATTTGGGCATGTTCTTTGATTATTCTGAGGCCGCGCTCAAGACTGCCCCAGTGGTTATTAGCAAGCTCCAGTATAAAAAGCTCTTCAAACACGTCCCTGTTCATTCTCCCCTCCCGATTTCAAGTGCCACCTAATGCGACTAATATATATATTAACAAAATTTGATAATCTGTATGCAACAAAAGCAGCATACCGACATGTCACGAATTGCATGAAACAGCACATAGGGCTATTGCAACAAAGCACCTAGCTACTGAACGCCAATTTACAGAATATATTGCAGGGTGCGACACTTGATAATGGAGGGAAAAACTGCCATGAAAAATAGAAAATTCAAGCCATGTGACGGGACAAACGCTTTTCCAACATCCTAATACGCAACGAATCGCTTGCCAACCCGGTCCCCTTTTCCTGACACAATTCCAGCCAGCGCAACTCAAACTCCGTAGCCTTCAACACCGCAGAGCCGCATCCTTCATAGAATTCATGCGGAGCAGCGAAAACAGTTTTCCGTGTTTCAAAATAATCCAGCGTCCCGGGAGGAAGACGCCGAAGAAAATCTATGGATCTATCCCCAATACCGCCGCCCAAAGAACACTTCAGCCCGGACGCATGGGCAAGTCTGCAAACACTGACTACCTGTCGTGCTATCTCCGGATCATTGACCCGATCTTTTGTCCATCCCATGGACTCCACCAGATCACATCTGCCGATGGTAATGCCAGTCAAAGCCTTGATTTCCCTAAGACGAAGCATGGCAGGAAAGTTATCAATACTTACTCGGGTTTCTATGTTTACAAACAATTCCGGTTTCTTCCGCACCCCATACAGAACCCTGCCGGCAGCCTTAAGAAACTTGCTCAAAGCATAAGGCGTCTCAACCATGGGAGCGATGATAGTACCTGCGCCCATAGCAAGAGCCTGTCGCATATCTGTGACGGCCTCACAGCCTCCGATCTTAACAACAATCCCCAAGCCGGCCCGGACAGCCAGCCTGCCAAGACAAACAGCTTCCTGAAAGCTGGCCCCCTCATCCTCAAACTCACAGCGCGCAGACAAAGCGCCATAAGATACTTTCAACTCCTTCAAGAGTTTAAGTAATGAAGCATTCCTAATCATTTATCCACCAGCAAAAGACCGCGGTCAAGAGACTCTCTCCTGTCATAGTACCACCGGTACAATTCTTCGACAGCTTTAGTCAAAGGTGTGAATGTCAACGCCGGGAATTCAGCAGTCAGACGGGCATTATCACCGCTGTATTCGCTTCCCATGCCCGGCTCTTTAACAAGAATGTCCAGCTTTTTGCCCGACACTGCAACAACAATCTTTGCAAGCTCAAGCAACTCAACCGAAACCGGCGGAGTTATGTTGTAAGCTTTGTGCTTCAAATCCGCGGACAAAAAAGTGTCAAGTACCGGCAGGAAATCATCAATCCATATGTAGTCAAACCTGCGGTTCTGCCTTATGGTTATGGGAAGATCGGAAACGGCCTTGCATACCGCATTGGATATGAAACGTATGGCATAATCCTCATACTTGCCGAATATGCCAAACACCCGCATATCGGTGATTTTGTCCGCCTTTTCAATGTACCGTCCGCAAACATACTTACAAAACCCGTGTTCATCCGCTGGAACATGAACGCCATAATAATCTTCCTTCATCTTAGGCAGGTAATGGCGCATGTCATAAACAGCGCCGGAACCGATAATCAGCATGCGCCCGAAATACTCATGACAGCGCGCCAGATTGAAGAACATGCGGGAATTGGAATAGAAGAGATTTGAGGGATCCTTGGAATTGCGGTGCCCTGGCTTGGTAGCGGAATGAACAATGGCGTCGAATTGGCCTTTCCTGACAAACGACATCACGGCATCTTCATCCGCCAATTCCAGCTCTTTATGGGAAGGAGCGGAAATATGGTGTTTGTCCGCCAGCCAAGACTCCATCACATTGCGTCCGATGAAACCGCTGCCACCAGTAAGTAATATCCTCATAACACTATTGCAATTAGTTCAGAAGCGGAAGAAACGCGAAAATCCGCACCGCAAGAACTGATAGCATCCATGCCGTAACCCCACAGCACTGCCGCGCCCTTTATACCAGACGCCTTGGCAGCGGTCATATCGGAATCGCAATCGCCTACCATCAGGGTACTGTCCTTGTCCAGCTGCCAGTCCACCAATATCTTGGATATCATGTCAGCCTTTGACAGCGTCCTGCCCGGCAAGCTGTTGACACAGACCATACCGTCAAACGGTCCGGCATGCACCGCATCCAGCACCCGGCGGGTTGGCACTTCGGGCTTATTGGTTGCGATGAACAATCTGACGCCCTCGCTGCGCAACCTGTCCAGCGTTTCCCGCATGCCCGGGTAAAATTTCGTCCCGGGATAGGAACTGGCGTCGTAATGTTTTCTGAAAGCCGAAACGGCCGCGTCTGTCTGGGACGGCGATATGGACGGCAGAAGCTTTTTTAACATCTCTGATACAGGCGGTCCAACGACTGCCTTGTCAGGTCTGACGGCCGGACATAAGCCGGTTTCCTCGATAGCCAATGAAAGCGTGGAAAGAATATCCCCGGATGAATCCAGTAAAGTCCCGTCGAGGTCAAAAATAATGCTTGCAAATTTCATTTTGCACCTTCAACTGATGGCATCGAATCCTGTTTCAACCTATAAACATCAAGCAGGCCGCCGGAATCCACTTTTTCATAAGAAGAACGCACTTCCTTCCAAATTTCCTGCAACAGGGACAGGCGCTCCACACGCCAGATGGATTCCTCATTCAAATAGCCCCATACAGGCATGTCGGCACTTATGATATCGCGGCTCAAATCGCGGTCGATATTGAAATCCACGAAAAGAAACTGCGGCCTGTCCCGCTTCAAGGCTTCGACGCAGATTCCCATTTCTTTCCTACTGACAAGGAATTGACCCAGTTCAGGGAACGGCATGGCTTGGTACTTTGTCGCCAGAAAAGGGAGAAACATATCATACTTTGAAATCATGTATATGCCTTTTCCCTGCGCATATTTTTGTATCAGGGCTACAGACTGCGCGAAGTAAACCGGATTCATTGTAGAGATGAATCGGGCGCGGGGAAGATTCCACTGATACGTCTTATGATTCTGGAAAGACTTGATATAGGCCCGTTTGTCCATGTAGTAATTAATGACGCTGACCCCATAAACGCAGAACAGAACGGACAGGGCTGCCAGGAGGGCACCATTTTCCCGCGTTTTCATGCCGGGGTTCGCGTCCGCACACATCTTCAGGAGAGCTGCGCCGGACAGGGCATATATCGGAAGAAAAATGAAAAAATGGTCAATCACGCCGCCCCACACATAATAGACCAGCAACTGTTGGCTGTAGAACAGTAGGAACATCGCCACATACTTGAAACCGCCTGCGGCGCGCCGGAAATGCACCAGCAGGAAGCAACAGGCGCCAAAGCCCAACAGCAACATGAAAACAGGCAGGAACCTGAGACGGAATCCTAACAAACCCGCCACGTAATATTTTGCGAGAGCGTCGCGCCCGAGAGGCAAACAGAGCAGAATGCATCCCGCCAGAGCCGCAATGACCAAACCGGCGATTTCCCATTTTTTCTTCTGACTCTCGCCATTAAACATCCGGACGAAAAGCACGCCGACCGAGGCCAATAGGAGGAACAAGCCGAATTCCTTGTTGTTCAGAATCGCCGCGACGGAAAAGCACAAACTTGCGAACAGCCAGGAAACACGGCCTCCCATCAAATACCGGGCCATGCAGAAGATGACGAATAAATCCAGAAAATGGCGCAGCGGATTGCCACCCGGCCCCAGAAAAATGAACTGATAGCCAATTAAATTAAAGCCGGTAAAGCTAAGCAGTGAAACCGCCAGCACATACTCCACCCTCCGGAAGATATACCACACCAGCAGAAGAAAGAGGATGTAATACACGTAGTAGAACGAGTAGTATACCTTGAAATAAGAATGGTAGGTAATCCCGCCGAATAAACTCAGCAAACGTTCCACCAGCAATGAGTTAAGGAGCCCGTATTGCATGTTGATTTCAGAGGTGGCACGGCCCAAAGCCAGCTCATTGACCGGACCCAGCACGAAATTATGATGATGGATGACCCAGCGGTTAAGTATCTGCCAGTGCATCTCCAAATTATGTTTAAGGAGCACCTGCATTTCATCGGGGAGCAGAGTATGCTTTTTATGCTTTGCGATTCCGCGTATGGATGCCGAATAAAGGTCCATGGACAGAAGGGGGTCAACCGGAGAGACAGACAGATCTCCAAAAACCCTCGTTTCAGATAGCGGCGCTACGGCATATGAGCACAATCGTTTTGTAGGAGCGTCATAATAATAGTTGAAGTTACGGTATGCGCGCATCATGGAGACAAATTCGACCGCGACATCCGAGCCTGGAGCAAATATGCACATGGAAGAGTCATTAACGCCGCTTTCCCCGGCTTTTTCGTTCACATCGTACTTGCGCACAGGCCACCACAGCTGCCTTTCATTAAGGAAACTGGTAATATCCACCGCCTGGCGGACCGTCACAGCATCCTTTTCCGGAGTTTTCCATTTTTTTAGGAACCCTCGAGCTTCCGGCTTTATATAAACCGTACTAGGTATCTCGAAAAATTCGTTTAACATCAATAAAGGTTCAAATACAAAAGGCTTGAACATCTGGAAGAACTGAAAGGCCACAAGCATCATGACGGCAATACTAGCCCTGCGGCACCAGCAGACATACCTGTCGGATATGGGACGCGCAAGCAGAAAGATAAAAAAAGGAAGGGAAAAAACCACCACCCAGGAAAGACAAAGTAAATAAGTCAGCGGCTCAACAAAGGCGCTAAAAAAACTGGATACGAACCTGCTCAGGATAAGATGGCCCGCAATCAGCCTGGCACAATCCTGCAACAGGGCGCCCGTAATAGTTGAAAGGAGAAGAATACTGGAAACTGCAAAATCCGCCGCAAGCATGGTTATTGCGCGCCAGCGGGAAGAGCCGACGACACGCGAAAAGGACTCGACAATGCCCTTTCCATATTTTCCAAGAACGAACGACAGCAATGCCCAATAGGCAAACACAACAACCGAACCGCCTACGAAATACGCCAGTTCAAAAGGCTTCCGGGGGAAGAAAAAACTGAGCAGATAGTCGTTCAGAACAAGCGGCATTTTGGGCGTAGTCGCCACGGAGAAGGCATTAGCCAACACATTGGCAATACCTATAACGCCAATGCCGCAGAGCACAAAGTGCCACTTCATGAAAGATGTCGCGGAGAAAAAGCCGGTATCGGCAGGCTTAGTACTTCCCATTTCGGACATTGCCATCACTCACCCCTATAAAGCACCGCATTGATAATGCAAAGATATCGATAGCCACTGATGCAGGCCAGGCCGCACCATGTGAAATATGCGAGAAATTGACTACAGCTTGCCCAATGCCGAGGAACACATTATTCAGTCGAGAGAAACGCTCATGGGGCAATACAAATCGATATCGATTCCTGAAACCCGGCCGCAAAACAGGCAAAAAGCATCCATTTGCACCCTTATTTTAGTTTTTTTAATGTATACACGCAATCAACCGCAAGTAAACAGTCCTTCAAACCCCGCATTTCAACCCATAAAACGCAGTTAACCCATATCTTGCGTTATAACCACATCCGCATATACTGGAGTGAAACACTGCATTTGGTCTGTATCCTGGGTACAGACTTTTGAGGTATGCTTAAATATGTTAATATAAATGGGCGGTGTCGCGCAGGCAGGCTTTGCGCGGCAATTGCGATGGGCCGGTAGCTTAGCGGTAGAGCGCCTCCCTTACAAGGAGGAGGTCACAGGTTCAATCCCTGTCCGGCCCACCAGTATTCCGCTCTCCCCGACGAGCGGAGAGCTTTCGTATCGAAAGCGGATTTGACGCGCCGCACTGATTTAGCTAGAATATCTAGGTCAGATTTGTGAAGGGGACGTGGTGTAGCCTGGTTTAACACGCTGCCCTGTCAAGGCAGAGACCGCGGGTTCAAATCCCGTCGTCCCCGGATCTTTACTAACAAGACCCCGCTCCCGCGGGGTCTTTTGTTTTACCCGGATGTTAGGTTCGCGATACAATGCCCATGCAAGGCGCAGTGAAACAGTCCAACTTGGTAAGATAGGCAAATGATTATCTTCACCACCAGCCGGCTGACCGTTCGAAGGGCCCGGAAATCGGAAATCGACATTGATGCACTGTTCCGGATGTGGAACAGCCCGGATGTCATGCGCAATGTCGGCTTCCCGGAGGGACTGGCTATTTCACGGGATGAAATAGCACAAAAGCTGGAAAAAGAGCCCGCCTCGTTTGAAAATGCGATTCTCCTGGTGGAAAGAAGCGATGGGAATCTAATAGGGCAATGTAAAATCGGGAAGCCGGATAAATCCGGAATATCCGATTTCGATGTCAAGCTTCTGTCAGAATATTGGGGCCTCGGTTACGGCATGGAAATACTTCAGGGACTGATTTCGCACACCTTTACGCACACTGCGGCAAAATTCGTCCGGGGAACACCCAACAGGGAAAACACTGCCTCGATACGGATGCAGGAACGATGCGGCCTTAAACTGTCAGGGGAAGGGGTGTATGAGTTTCCGGCGGGAATGCGCCAGCGCACACAGCCTGTCCACTACTTAACATATCTCATGTCCAGAAAGGAATGGGAAACCATTCAGTCCGGCAAGATCTAGGCAACCATCGCGTTGGCGTCATGGCGCAGTTTCGCCATGTCCCGCATTGGCGGTTCGCCGAAACCGTGGTCGTGCTGACGACTTTCTCCATGCGATTCCCGAACAGGTCGTACCTGTAGTCAACCTGTACCCCGTTCGTCATCTGTACGCGCGTCAATTGATTATGGCTGTTGTAGGTGTAGTTGTACTGCCCGCTTGTTGCTTTGTCCGTCTTAGGCCAATCTAAAATCTCCTTTCGTAGTGAAAGCGTCGATTTTGACATGAGACACAGCGGGCTGAGGCTTACAGGCCAGCAGGCCTGTAAGCCGAAGACCGCGAAGTATCGGGACAAAAGCGGCGCTTGCAACAGAATACGGAGATTTCAGATGGGCTCTTTCGGGTAAGGTTCCCGGTGACGCCCAGACAGAGGCAGATAATTTCCTAAAAATTGTAAAATTCCTTATATAGCCCACAAACCACTTCACGGAGAAAACAACAATGAGCTTCTGGGTAATGCTGGCCTCCTTCGCCCCCTGGGTAGTATTCAAGGTAACCGCGCACCTTCCCTTCACCAATCCGCTGACAGGAATAAAGATTGCCATGGCCCTTTCCACAGCAGTCTGCGTCTGGCAGGCCATGCGGGATAAAACACGCGGCATAATATATTGGGGCAGCATAGCCTTTTTCGCCTTCGGATTCGTATCGGTAGTATTGCTTACCAACATGTGGGTAATATTCCATCTGGGATGGCTTTCACAGCTTCAGCTGACCATACTCTCATTCGGCTCCATGGCCTTCCGGCGGCCGTTCACCATAGCCTACGCGAAGCAGCACGTCCCCCAATCGCTTTGGACTGCCCCCGGCTTCATACGCAAGAACTACCTCATAACGGGCATCTGGTCGCTGGCGTTCGCCGTCGGACTTGCAACTGAAATCATGCGCGCACGGCACATGGGCATAACCGGCGTGCAGATTGAATTCGTGGACGACATCGCCATGCTCGCGGCCATGATCTTCACTTCCATCTATTCACGCCGTCCCGCGCCGGAAGAACACAGGGCGGCCTGAACTGCCGAACAGCAGAATCCCCGTTCTGGACTGCCGGCAGCAAGAGTTGTATTATCAAGCCATAAGACCCCATTCAGCGGCGCCATTGCCGCCAAATACCGTCACGCCGGGAGAACAGATGAAAAAAATTTTGATTCCGCTGCTCATGGCCTGCTACGTCATTTTCTTAAGTCTGGCGCCTGCCAGCGCTGCGCAGTCGGAAAGCGGCGGGCGATTCGTTTTCAGCGTAGTAAGCGACATCCACTGCGACGCCTTCAATACCGAGGCACAGGCAAAATTCTCCCGCGCCATCCGGGACGCGCAGTCGTCCGGCGCACGGGCGATGATTGTGGCCGGGGACAGCTCGGACGGACAGGAAGGCGACTACAAAACCGTCCGCGCTATGGTCAGCGCTTCGCCGCTGGCTGGAACGGTCCGCTTCGCCATGGGAAACCACGAATATTACCGGGCTTTCCATGACGCCACGGGAGCGTGGAATCCAGACACTTTCCCCAACGGGCATACGGATTCAGAGGCGAAGGCCGCCTTCAATTCCTTCCGCGGAGCCGGGGCCGGGGACCCGGTTTATTATGACGAATGGCTTGGCGGCTACCACTTCATCTTCCTGGCGGGAGAATATTCGCGCATGACGGATTCCTCCTATCGCGACGACGCCGTAATTTCCGCCGG
>Ga0209016_1000699_pt1 | contig 36071 bp, 41 predicted proteins | sample EPASupsiteSAE305_FD_187265 | JGI IMG/M metagenome (GOLD analysis project Ga0209016, IMG submission 187265) | Bioremediated contaminated groundwater microbial communities from EPA Superfund site, New Mexico - SAE3-05 (SPAdes) (version 2) | ecosystem: Environmental > Aquatic > Deep subsurface >... | reverse complement strand
AAAAAAAGAGTTTTATCCACCAAAATATAAAAGCGGAAAATCACTGCCGCAATCGCCAAGTCACTCGGTTTTGTGTCACGTCAGTGTCGGCAAATGGTGCGAAAAGACCGGCTATGCCAGCGGTTCGGCGGAAAGATCGGAGCGGTGTGGCAGGGTAACCGGAGATGTGGCGGCAATGGCGGTAACACTCTTAAATGCCTACTACAAGGGGAATCTGGAAACTGCGTTCCCCATGAAATTGTCACAGGAAACAGCTGGCTGTATGACCTGCCATACCAAAGGTGAAAAGTATGAAACAGGTCACTTTACCAGAGGTTCGATGGAGTGTAGCAGTTGTCACACCGACAGAAGCCCCCATAAGTCGAAAAATGTACTGAAGACTGCCTACGGAATGGATATCGGCACCCTGGCCGGTGCCGCAGCTGTTGGGACCGTCGCGGGTATTGGCGCTCATGCAATCAGTAAGCGCGCCAGCAAGGGGGAAAACGATGGTGAAGAATGAAACCATAACCGTTAAGAGACATAGTTTTCTCTACAGGATGCTGCATTGGCTGATTGTGGCTGAGGTGCTGTTGCTGCTGTTGACCGGATTTGGGGTAAGTGACTATCTACCTTTTGGCGTTATGAGCAGAGGGGCGGGGAGAAGCCTGCATATCGTCCTCGGTCTGGGCTGGATGGGCACGATTACGTTCTTTGTCTACAATTTTGTGATGAGCGGAGAATATAACTGGTTTGGGGTTTCCAAGATAGGTAATGCCTTTGATTTCTTTGTGCATGAGATCAGATGTCTGGTGGGTGGCAATAAAATTGAAAACCCGGTTGGATACGAAGTTGATGAAAAACGGTATGTCGAAAAGATTATGGCAACTGAAGTATTGGCATGGTGGGGGTGGCTGGCATTGTGGATGGCAATGGCTATAACCGGTCTGGCCCTGCTCTTTCCCGAAAGTTTCAGTTTGACAAACAGGTTGTGTCATTGGTTCCTGCCTGCTTTCAAACATGCCACAGCGGCAACAAGAGTCATCCATACGGTCATTTCCCTGGTGATTGTCGTGTACATCATGATTCATGCCTATGCCTCCTGGGCTTTTGGGATGGTCGGTTCAATGATTTCAGGAAATAAAGATGAGCGGATTATGGTGTCAAAAAAATAATGATTCCAGGTTGATATGTTTATGTCACGGTCCCCTCTCCCTGCAAAGGAGGGGGGATAATCCTCAATAAAAATTAAAATAAACGGTTTTCTGACAGATAGGAGAAACAGCATGTTTGGATTAGGAATGCCGGAACTGGCCGTGATTGGTGGAATTATGCTGGTTATCTTCGGGCCGGGCAAGTTGCCGCAACTGGGAGCCTCGCTGGGAGGTGCCATCAAGAGCTTTCGCACTGCAAGCGATGGTAGCGACAAGCAGGTTGAGTGCGGAGATTGCAAAAAACATGAGGAGAAAAAGTAAATGGCTAGAATGAAAGAAAATCCCCGATACAATGTTATTTCAATGCGTGTCAGCGATGAAGAACGGATCGAGTTGGAATCGTTGGTTCGGTACACCCGTAAGTCGGTCTCAGAGCTGATGCGGGAAGCGATGGTGGAGCAGATAGAGGGGCGCGGGATCTGTATCACTTGAAGATGCTGTAAACGGTCTTGTCTGGTGTGCATAAAGTCCGCCTAAACCTTAAAACGGCAGTTACTCACGCGGAGCCGTGAAGCTCGCGGAGAAGAACAAGTAGTTACCTGAAATCAAGGATCAACCCTGTAGGTGAAACAACATGCCGTAAGTATACGATTTTACTCTTCGCGTCTCCGTGCCTCCGCGTGCAACCGTTTTTTCCAGGCTAAAATGTCGTATACCTGACTTTGGCGTGGTATGCTGCCGGGCAGCGTCATACGTTTCAGGCAGTAGTTAAAAGAGGTGGCGGTATGGGGATGAATCGCAATCTGGCATTTTTTAGCGGTGTCACGGTTACCTTTGTGGCACTGGCGGCTGTTGTTGCCGGTTGGGGCATCTACAGCCTGAACAATGCCTTTGAGTCGCTTCATCGTCATGAGATCAGCACCAAGCTGGAAACCATCAAGATTGCCCGTGATGTCAACTACGTCTCCCGTCTGACCCGCGACATCATGCTGGGTGCTGATTTTGAAGAGGATATGGAGGAACTTGAGGAGACTGCCGCCGACATTGACAATTCCTTTGAGGCGCTTAATCGGGCCGCCCATGATGCCGGTGATCGCAAGCTGGTTGAGCAGGCCAGACGTGACACCATGGCCTTTGTTGATAACTGCATTCAGCGGATGGATCGGATCAAAACGATCCATCCCGCCCAACGCAACCGGGCGTTTGCAGCGTACAAAAGTGAGGCCACCCCGCTGGCCATGAAGTCGCGGGCAAGCTTCAGGTCGATTATCCAGAACGCCGATCTCCGGTTTGAGCTGGCAAATCAGCAGTTTTCAAAGACCATTCAGCGTACCTTCACCATCATCGCTCTGGCCGGCGCCCTGCTGGCTGTTTTTTTTCAGCTTTCCACCAGGCGCTACAAGGAACGTCGCATAGCGGAAGCTGCGTTACGCAAGGCCCACCAGGAGCTTGAACAGAAGATCACCGAACGCACTGCAGAACTGACCACAACCAACCGTTCATTGCTGGAGAAGATTGATGAACTGAAAACCACGGAAAAGATCCTGCGCGAGTCACGGGACAATGCGGTACAGGCTGGAAAACTGGCGGTATTGGGTCAGATGTCGGCCGGGATTAGCCATGAGATCAGCCAGCCGCTGACCGCTATCCATACCTTTACCGACAATGCGGTCAGTTTTCTTGAAAAGGGGCGACTGCCTGAGGCGATGGAAAACCTTGGGGTGATCAGCCGCATGACAGACCGGATCGCTGCCATTGTCTCGGAAATCAAGTCGTTCTCCCGCAAATCGCCTGCTGAAAGGCAGCGGGTCAGCATTGTTACTGCCGTCAATCATGCGGTTATGCTGGTGGAACCGCAACGCCGCCAGCTGAATGCAGTTGTTGCGGTGCAACCGTTTCAGGAAACCCTGCAGGTCTGGGCCGACGTGGTCCGACTTGAGCAGGTGCTGGTCAATCTGTTGCGCAATGGTCTGGATGCGGTGAGCGACCAGTCGGACAAGCGGGTGACGGTGACGGTTCTGCAGCAGCAGGCAGAGGTGCTGATCCTGATTCAGGACAGTGGTCCAGGGATTGCCGAGGAGGTCTTGCCGCAGCTCTTTGAATCGTTTGTCACTACCAAGCCGGTTGGCCAGGGGGTGGGGCTGGGCCTGGCCATATCGCAGATGATCATCACTGAACTTGGTGGTAGACTCACTGCCAGGAATCCTGCTACAGGAGGGGCTGAGTTTACCATTACTCTGGAGGGGGCGGGCAGTGGACAATCATAACAACCACCAGAATAGTCTCCCTATTTATCTGATTGAGGATGATGAGGCGGTCCGCTGCGGGTGCGAACAGACGATTCGGTTGGCCGGTCTGACAGTCCGCTCATTTGCTGCCGCAGAGACTGCCTTGAGCGCCATGGACGATCTGCCGCCCGGTATTGTGGTCAGCGATGTCAGGCTACCCGGTATCTCCGGCATGGAACTGCTGGATGCAATGCAGCGTTATGACCGTGATATTCCGGTTATTCTGATTACCGGCCATGGTGATGTCTCTATGGCGGTGCAGGCCATGCGACAGAACGCCTATGATTTTATTGAGAAGCCGTTCCATTCAGAGCGTCTGCTGGATGTGATCCGGCGTGCGTTGGAGAAACGTCTGTTAGTCCTTGAAATCAGGCGATTACATGAGGATCTGGGGAACAGGGGAGCAATGCCGCTGATTGGACATTCAGACGGCATCCAAAAGGTGCGTCGCTCCATCGCGGCCCTGGCCCCCACCGACGTTGATCTGCTGATTCTGGGTGAAACCGGCACCGGTAAAGAGGTGGTGGCTCATGCGATCCATGCCATGAGTGGCCGTAGCGGTCCGTTTGTGGCGCTGAATTGTGGCGCATTGCCGGAAAGTATCTTTGAAAGCGAGATGTTTGGCCATGAGTCCGGGGCCTTTACCGGGGCGACCCAGAAGCGGATCGGCAAGATTGAATATGCCCATGGCGGCACACTTTTTCTGGATGAGATTGAATCAATGCCGCTGCAGTTACAGGTGAAGCTGCTGCGTGTTCTTCAGGAGCGTTACATAGAACGGTTGGGCAGCAATGCGTCCATCCCGGTTGATTGCCGGATTGTGGCGGCAACCAAGGTTGATCTGCAACGTCTGTCCGAACAAGGCGGTTTTCGTGCCGACCTGTATTACCGCCTGAATGTGGTCAGTATTGAACTGCCGCCCCTCAGGCAACGTCCTGGTGATATCGCGCCGTTGATGGCTTACTTCGTATCCCAGGCTTGCGCCCGTTTCAAGCGGGAACCGGTCAGTTGGAATGAGCAGGACCTGCTCCGGTGGCAGCAACATGACTGGCCGGGCAATGTCCGAGAACTGAAGGCCGTGGCAGAACGGCTCTGCCTCGGTGTTAGTGACGGCCTGGAACCATCCAAAATGGTTACTACCTCCCTGACATCGAAGGTGGAGCTGTACGAGCGGGGGCTGATCCGGGATGCGTTGAAGAGTTCAAAAGGAAATGTCGCAGATGCTGCAGAGCTGCTTCAGATGCCGAAGAAGACCCTGTATGATAAACTGAGTCGTCATGAGCTGGACCCGGAACAGTTCCGGTAGGTGACTTGCTGGTGTACTGGTTTAGTTGTTGAAGTCATTGAGACAGTGTAAGAGCTGAGCAGATGCGCTACTTCGAGGCACGGGAACTATTTACTGCCGAGTGTTTAAGCTGATCGCCTGATCCAGGCAAAACTCCACACAGAGTCCGCAAGCGGTGCAGCGGTCAGTCTTGAAGGCTGGTGCTGTATCCTGATTTTCTCCGATACTGCGTAAGGCGCCGGTGGGGCAGATGGCCACACAGCCTTGGCAGGCGGTGCAGTTTTCGTTGATGGTGATAGTACCGAAGAAACGACGCTGAATCGATTCTTTCAGCGCAGTGTCAGTGCTGCTGTCAGAGAGCGTCTGGAGCAGTTTGCGGCGGGTTGGCAGGCGTTTTGAGTTGTAATCACTGCGTTGTTCCGTCTGTTCCGAAGTTGACGACAATACCACCGCAGCGGTTTGAAAGAGTGATGAACGGAAGGACTTGAAGAAGCTTCTACGGTCAACGGTCTCTTCCCGATATCTGATCTGCTCGGGGGCCGTTGCCATAATGACGGTGCAGCTGCCTGCGCCGGAATCAGCGCCGGAAAGCGCTGCAACCCGTTCTTGCAGTAGCGGCAGCATGGCGCTGTTCGGGCAGTTGTTGCAGAGTGTTATGTTGACGGTCACGGTTCCTGACAGGCGGTGAGTCAGCAGCACCAGATGTTCGTCTGAAAGTCCGCCAAGGCAGGGAAGCCAGCCATTGGCGCTGTCTTTGGTGCGGCAGCAACCCAGTACCGGTTCCTGCACTTTGGAAAGTTGGGCAAGACAGGTCAGAAAATCAGCCGAGAATTCCAGCGCCCCGGAAGGGCAGACGCTGCTGCAGAGCAGGCAACCACTACAAGCATCGCTGTTGATGGCGAGGCCGTCATCCAAAGAAACCGCATCGGCAGGACACACGGTGCAACAATGGTCGCACCGGCTGCCGTTAAAACGGACTCTCAAGCAGCGTGACGTTTCAATGCGCAGATCGTCACGGTTTCCGGTTCGTGGTTTTTTAGATTTTTGCGACACTCTTCAGGCTTTCTGCATCGGTTTTTATAAATGCTGCGGTACAGCGTGCAATTTCCACATAAAAGGGCGCTTCGCCATCGTTGATTACGGCGTCGGTAAAAGGGGTAAGCCAGGGCAGCAGAAAGATGTCAAGAAATTCCAGCTGCATGGCAACGTAACGTTGCGTGCTCTCGTTGTTTTCTGCTGCTTCCGCCTCACGCTGCTTGAAGGCAAGAAAAGACAGAAACTCCAGCTCAACAGCAAAATGATCCGGCAGTTCATGGAAGTCATCAGCCAGACACAAACCACAGGCATGATAAAAAGCGGCAACTTTGGCTGTTGAGTCCCCCATGACATGCTTGTGCTCATCCAGCCAGACTGAACCGTAGGGGGCAGCCACCAGCTTGAATGGCCCCATGAAAAGACGGGTATGCTCAACCAGCTGGGCCTCAACGGTGGATTCCTTGATCAGTGCAGCAGCATTTTGAGCATATTGCGCTGCTTCTGGCGCCAGGTTGGCCAGCAGCTTTGCCAACGACCCACAGCAGTCCTCTTCAATCAGGGCCCGGGTGGGGGAGTAGTAGCAGGCTGCCAACAACCGGTAAGTGTCCTCACGGGCGGTTAACGTGGTTTCAGATTCAGCCATTGTAGTAACCCTCCTTGCAAAAAAGCGGGATGGGACAAGCGCCCCATCCCGTTGTAGCATACAGTAAACTTACAACAGTGCTCAGATCTTGCCTGTTGCCTTGAAAGAGCGGATGTAAGCCACATTCGGCCTGGTCTTCTTCTCTTCCTTCAGACGTACCGCCTTGTACTTCTTAAGCAGTTTTGCCGGCTCTGATGAGGCATCATTCAGGTCGCCGAAGATACGTGCCTTGGAAGGGCAGACCGTTACACAGGTGGGTAGCTCGCCTTTGGCTACGCGATGGGCGCAGAAGATACATTTTTCAACCACCCCCTGCTTACGGATACTTGCATAATCAGGGTGGCTGTACTTGTGATGACTTGGGATGATACCGCCTGCTGCCTTGGCGGTTGCAGCGCCGGAAGCGGTGCAGCCCTTGATCAGCTCACTGGTGTCGCGGGAAGCGGCATGGGGTGCAACAGTGCCACTGTTGGCGCTGATCACCGAATACTCTGCCTTTTCCTTGTCCACATCCAGGGCACTGTAGGGGCAGGCCTTCTGGCAGCGACGGCAGCCGATACAGCGTTCGTCGTTGTGCATGGTGATGCCGTCGGCGTTTTTGTACATCGCCTTGTCCTTCACCGGGCATGCCTTGACGCAGGGAGCGTCGGTGCAGTGGTTACAGAGCACCGGCATGGCGACAAAATTTACCTTGGGAAATTTCCCCTCTTCCTTGAAGCTGAAGTCGGCCCAGTTAAAGGTCTGGCCGTTGGCCCGGGCCTGGGTGTTGTTCTCGGTTTTGCAGCCCAGGGCGCAGGCGCCGCAGCCGACACATTTTTGAAGGTCAATGACCATTCCGTATTGTTTTGCCATATATCAGATCCCCCCTTTCCTAAGCTTTCTCAATCTTAACGCCGGTGAAACCACCGTTACGTGCCGTTGCACCGCTCAAACGGTCGAAATCAGACGGCATCAGTTCGTTGTTGTTACCGCCACGTGGTGTCTTGCCGTATTCCTTGGCTGCCACGCGACCGTAGGCCCAGTGACCCTGGCCGAAGCACTTGGCAACGGTTCCGGGACGGACACCTTCCCACAATCGGGCCTTACAGGTAATGGAACCGGTGGTGGAGGTCAGGCGGATGGTGTCGCCATCCTTGATGCCCAGTTTCTTCGCATCATCCGGGTTGATCTTGGCCACGTCATCCCAGCTCTTGTCACCTACGTCTACTTTCTTGAACTCCTGGTACCAGACCGTGTTGGCGGAGCGGCCTTCACGGTTCAGGCGTGATTTGTGGTCAATAAAGGTAAACGGATATTCTTTCTCACTGCCGTGACGCTTGGGTGATTCGTAGTGGGGGACAAAGACCAGTTCGCCCTGGGCCTCATAACCGCTGGACTTAAGCACATCGTCAATGGTCGTTTTGTGCTTCTCAGCAAACAGCGTAAGGGTCTTCTTCAGGGTCTCGCTGTAGAACTCGAACTTCTTGGTTGTGGTCTTGAAGTTACCCCAGTTCTTCTTGTACTTGTAGGTTTCGGAGTTGTAGATACCCTTCTTCTTGAAATCTGACCAGCCTGTTACTTTGTCACCCTTCAGCGTTTCCTTGCCATTCCATACTTTCTGGCTGGAAATTTTTGCGGCGATTTCACAGAACTCTGCAGCATTGGTCGGCTTTTGCTTGGTCTCCGGGTCTTCAAAGGAAGCATAGTAGTCGTACAGGTTAGGGAAGCCTTTGGCCTTCAATTTCTCAGCCAGCAGCCAGACTACTTCGGTTTCCTCTGATTTGACATTCCAGAGCGGTTTGGTTACCGGCTGCTGGATGGACATATGGCCATGCAGGTTGGCCATATTGGTGATGATGGTCAGCTTCTCGGTGGGGGCAAAGGTGGCCGGTAGCACCACATCCGCAAACTGAGTCATCTCCGAGGCATTGGTGACCATATGCACGAAGAACGGCACTGTTGCCATGGCCTTATCCCAGCGCTGGGCACCGGTGGCGGAGAAGTTGAAGTTGGACCAGGAGCTGATGAATACCTGGCAGGCCCCGGGATTCTTCAGTATGCCGTCAGCCACGGCGTTGGTGACCACGTTGGCCTTGGCGCTGGCCGGCTTGGTTACCTTGCCGTCTTTGTCCTTCTCTTCAGCATTATAGCCGCCCATGATGGCCGGCATATCCTTGGCGCCGCGTCCGTCAAGCTTCTTGCTCTTGCTGCCTTTCTTGGCAACCTCGTCAATGAATTTATCTTCCTTGGGAAAGGAGGTGCCGGGTGTGCCGGAGGACTGGAATACCCCACCTTCGGTTTCAATGGAGCCGAGGATGCCGTTCAGGGCATAGACTGCCATGGAGGCATAGGTGCCCCGTGGGGTCATGGCCACACCGGGACCCATCCAGACTGCACAGGCGGAACCGGCCTTGCCCATGGTGCGGGCAACCTTGATGATCTGCTCAGCCGGGATCAGGGTGATCTTGGCAGCCCAGGCCGGGGTCTTGTCCTTCAGTTCAATGTTCCACCACTTGACGATCCCATGGGTGTTCTTCTCGGCAAAGGCCGCTTCATCAACGGTGGCACCGGTCTTAAACAGGTTCTTGCCCTCCTTGAAATCACCGACAAACTCCTTGCTCCAGAAGCCTTCAGTCAGCAGCACATGGGCAATGGCTGAAACCAGGGCGCCATCGGTGCCCGGCTTGATCGGCAGCCACTCGTTGGCCTTGGCTGCAATCGTGGACAGGCGTGGGTCGATTGCAATGACCGATCCTCGGTCTAGGATATCGCCAAACTTGTTGATGGCGTTGGGTACCTGGCGGTTGGATGAGAGCGGGTCACAACCCCAGGCAACCAGGCACTTGGTCTTGGCCAGGTCGTAATCGCGATAGCCGAAGAAGCCCTGGGTGTAACCGGGGCCCATTTTTTCAGCCTCGGCACAGATGGCGCTGTGGGAGAAGTAGTTGCCGGTACCGTAGATCTTAGGCAGTGCTCCATAGAGCAGCGCCTGAGCGGTGGAAGAGTAACGGCCACGCATGTAGGTCAGTTTCTCCGGTGTGCCGGCCTTGCGCAGTTCAACCATCTTGTCAGCCACCAGGTCCAACGCCTCATCCCAGGAGATAGGCACAAACTTGGGGTCGATGCCACGGCCTTTCTGCGGGTTGGTCCGTTTCATCGGTACCTTGATCCGGTCAGGATCATAGGTCTGCTGGACCATCAGGTGACCTCGGGGGCAGCAGTAGCCGTTGTTGGCCTTGCTGAGCTGGTTGCCCCGTACCTTGACAATCCGGCCTTCCTGGACATAGAACTCAACCGGGCACCAGGCGGTACAGCCCATACAGGTGGAAGCAAGCCACTCACCTTTGGGTGTTTCGCCAGCCTTGGCGTCATGACCTGCGGCAAATGCGTTCAGCTTGGGCAGTCCGACTGCGGCAACAGCACCGGCTGCGGCGGTAATCTTGAGAAAATCTCTGCGTTTGATCTCCATCCCATTCCTCCTTTACGTATTTATTGTTTGTGGCAGTTTGTACAGTTGGCCTTGACCGTGAAAGCAGCTTTTCCATTGTGGCAGGCGCCACAGGATGCGCCTTTTTGCATCTGCTTCATGGTAACGGTTTTGTGAGAGGCGCTGGTGGTAAACGGTACCGCGTGGCACTTGGTGCATTCCAGCCCCATGCCGACATGGCTGTCATGACTGAAGGTCACGTGCCCCTTTTTGTACTTGATGACGACATCGCCACCGCCTGTGGCGGCAAAGGCAACCGTAGTCATCAGCAGGGAAAAAAATGCAACTGCTCCAATAATCTGCTTCATGATTGCTCCTCCTTGGTCTTGTTGTGTGGTAACTCATGACAAGCTTACCATAGCGTAGTGTGTGAAATCGTGCAACTATATATTATTATTGATATTATTTGTGTTACCTAATGGGTACGGGCATACGGTTTCAGGCTTCGTACCGGTTGTGCTGATCTGGATTAAACGGTTTTCATAGTAGATACTAACTAGCTGTAATATGGCATTTTGATAAAGCCCCTGATGTAGGCGCCTGTTGAAAAAGCAGTTACGAATCCGAAACATCGTCTGTTGGTGGTTGATCTGGCAGATCATGCTCCTGACGCTTCAGTTTTTCCCAGAGCACCTTGCGTGATATGCCCAGCACCTCTGCTGCCCGCATTTTTTGGCCCCCAAGGCTTTCCAGTACCCTCAGGATGTATCGTTTTTCAAAGGTTGCAACCGCGTCCCGTAATGGCAGGCCCACCTGTATCTTTTCAAACTGGGTGCCCAGATGCAGCGGGGTGTTGGCCAGAGTCGGCAGTTGGTGTTCCCGTATCCGTTGTCCAGGGTAGAGCAGGGTCAGTTGTTCGATCAGGTTGGCCAGTTCACTGATATTGCCGGGCCAGGGACGTAGGAGCAGCGCTTCCAGCAGGGCGGGTGACAGTCGAATCCGCTGGTTTGGTGACGGTGCAAACCGTTCAATGAAATGGGCGATCAGCAGCGGTATGTCTTCACGCCGTTCACGCAGCGGCGGCAAGGTCAGGGTGACAATGTTAATCCGGTACAGCAGGTCCCTGCGGAAGCGTCCCTCTTCTGCAAGCTGTTTCAGGTCATGACGGGTGGCGCAGATCAGTCGGATATCAAGGGGGTGGGCGGTGGTGCCGCCGATCCGGGTGGTGGCCTGTTCTTCAAGCCGCTTGACCAGCCCTGCCTGAATAGTCAGTGGCAGTTCAGCAATCTCTTCAAGAAACAGTGTGCCCCCGGTTGCCTTTTCCAAAAGCCCTGGTTTGGTTCGGTCTGCCCCCGGCAGGGCTCCCTTTTCAACACCAAACAGTTCTGCTTCTGTCAGCTGGGTCGGCAGTGCCGCGCAGTTTACCCTGATACATGGTTTTTCTTTTCTGGGGCTCATGCTGTGGATGGTTTCGGCCAGCAGTTTTCTACCGGTGCCGGTTTCTCCCCGCAGCAGTAGTGACACCTCGCTGGCGGCAACAATGGCTACTGTATCAAGTATGGTGCGCATGGCCGGTGCACGGGTAATGATGGTTCTGGTGGTTGCACTGTCTTCAGACAACGCCTCAAGCTGTTTTTCCAGACCACGGTACTCCAGCAGACGTTCAAGCTTCAGCATCAGAACATCCACTGAAAACGGTTTGGTAATAAAGTCAAAGGCCCCCAGTTTCATTGCCCGCACCGCCATCTCTACCGTGGCCTGACCGGTCATCACCAGGGCGTGTACGGCAGGCTGCAGCTGCAGCAGATCAGACAAAAGGTCAAGACCGTCAACATCAGGCAGTTTGACATCCTGCAGCAACAGATCAAAGGACTCGTCACTGGCGCATGCCAGCGCTTCAGCGCCGTTTTTTGCCAGTTTTACTGCAAAGCCTTTACTGTTTAACGCCTCATGCAGGGCTTCGCCCAAAAGGGGATCATCTTCCACAAGTAAGAGCTTAAAGGTGTGCATTGCTGGTCTCCGTTGGGATCAAGGGAAGGCAGACTGTAAACACGGTGTTCCCCGGGCAGCTGATGAAGGTAATGGTGCCGCCATGCATCTCGACAATACTTTTGCAGATGGCAAGGCCGATACCGGTCCCTTCTCCAGCCTGTTTGGTGGTGTAAAAAATATCAAACACCGCCCGCTGCGCTTCCTCCGGTATGCCGGTCCCCTGATCTGCCACTTCAAGCTGGTAGCAGGTGGGGGTAAGCTGCGCAGACAGACGAATCATCGCTCTGGGGGGGGAGGCCTGGGCCGCATTGAACAGCAGGTTCAGCAGAACCTGCTGGATCTTGCCTTTATCGAGCTGAAGCATGATCGGGGGGGTACAGCGGTCTTCAGTCATCAGCTGCAGGTCAAAGCGTTTGAGGGCCACCCGGCTGAATTCAGCGCATTCAGTGAAAAAGCAATCGCTGCTGATGGGGTGGAGCTCCAGTGAGGCGGTGCGGCTGAAGTCATTCAGTTGGCGTACAATCCGCTCAATTCGTTCAACCCCCTGTTTGATAATCTCGATGTTGCGGGGATGGTTGCTGCTTTTCTGCTCAAGGTTGTAGATAGCAACGTTAATGGCCCCCAGCGGGTTGTTCACTTCATGGGCCACCCCTGCTACGATCTTGCCCAGTGATGCCAGCTTTTCACTTTGAACCAGGTGTGTCACTGCTCGCTTGCGCTCTGTTTCGCTCTGCCCCAGGCGTTCCAGCATGGTACGGAAGCTTTCCTGCAGTCTGCCGATTTCATCGGGGCGGTCAGGCGGTAGCTCAACCTGAAGGTTATCGGTGGAGACTGACGCCATGATTTCGGACAACCGTTGCAGCGGGCGGGCCATACTGCGACCGATCAGGTACGAGGCAGCCATGCCCAGCAGAAAAAAGGCCAGTGAGGTGGCTGCAATGCGACGGCTCAACGCCCGGAGTTGTGCCTCAAGGGGGGCGGTGGATACGGCTACTCGCAGGGTTCCCCAGCTTTTCTGGTAGATATGCAGCGGCATGGCCATATCCAGCACCGCTGCAGGCTGCCCAGGCTGTTTCTGTAGTGACGATTGATACCGCCCTTCCGTAATGGCTGCCCTGGTCAGGGGGTCATGATACTGTTTGCCGTATTCAGTGTATTGGGTGTGGGCCAGCACCTTGCCGTTCTGGTCGGTTACAAAGGCTGAAACCACCGAGAGTGACGGATTTTTTTTGATCTCCTCAATGAAATTATCCAGCAGGCCACCTTCCTCAATTACCCCCATCTCTTCGTACAAAAGGGCATTGATGATCGGCGAGGCCAGGGAGGTCAGCATCTGGCGACCTTCACGTTCCAGGCTTGCGTACAGAAGATCCCGTTCGGTTTTCCAGGCAAAAAAGCCCCACAGGGCAGATGAAAAGGCAACCAGCAACATGGCGAGCAGTGCAAATTGGGTCTTGATGCTGATGAAACGCCGGGTAGTCATTTGCGGTGGCACCCGATACCGCAACCGGTTGGAATTGCCTGGATCATGCTGAAGATTGTGTTGTAATCAGATTGTTTGGCGGGTGCAAAGCCGTTACTGAATTCATCATCCCAGGTCTTCATGATCTCTTTGTGGCGGGGATTGGTGCGGTCGAGCTTCAGCAAGGCGTTGGTTATGGCAGCAACCAGTTCGGGCGGGGAGTCCCTTTTCATGACCAGTGGCACTGCAGGGATAGGTTTTGACCAGGCCAGCACCCTGATTCCGTGTGATTGGTATTTCTCTGCCACCACATCCTTGACGGCTCCGGCATCGTACTGACCTTTCAGGATCGCCTTTGCCACCGCATCATGGTGCTGCAGGTTGCTGAAGGATTTGAGCTGCTGCAGAGGGATGCCGTTATCCCAGAGCAGGTAGCGTGGATACAGGTTGCCTGAGGTGGATTGCAGGGAGCCGAAGGCGATCCGTTTGCCGCGCAGCTCCTTGATTTCCTTGATAGGAGAATCGTTTCTGACTATGATTGCGCTCCGGTAGAAGGGTAGACCTTTCTTGTTCAGCGGTTTAAGGATCGGCATTGCTGCATACTCCGAGCAGGCCTCGGCAAAGGTCACATCCCCCAGCGAGCTGATCTGGGTCACCCCCTGCTGCAGAAAACGAACCGCCTCGGGGTAATCCCGGCTGATCTTCAGTTCAAAACGGTAGGGTGTTTCGGCAGTCAGGTAGTCCATGATCGGCTGATAGCGCTTGTACATGACCAGCGGGTTATAGCGGGGGATCACGCCGAAGCGGATCACCGGTTTGGCGGCAGCTGCTGCCGGAGCCAGCATGATAATCAGCAACAGGATAACCAGATAGAAAGGATACGGTATCGATTTCATGGCTGTTCCCGGGTATGCGAGGATGAAAACAGTTTGACTATATCCGCTTTTGCGGATAAAGCAAGTCTCAGACGTAAAAAAATATGCAGGAGTCCCGATGAAACATCTTGCCCAAACCCTCAAAGCCCTCTCTGATCCGATTCGATTGCGTATCATTCTTCTTTTGCAGGCTGAAGGGGAGCTGTGCGTCTGCGACCTGATAGAGGTCCTCAAGCTGCCACAGTCAACCATATCGCGCCATCTGGCCTACCTGAAACGCAGTTGTTGGGTTGATACCCGCCGCAACGGGCTCTGGATCTACTATACCCTCAGCCAGGAGAGTTGCGATGTCTGCCAGGACATGTTGGTAACCTTTCAAAAATATGCTGCTTCTCTGCCCGATGCAGTGTCCGACCGGACTGCCCTGGCAGCCCTTATGAAGGACAAGACCGCCAGCTGTCCGTAAATTTCAACTTGCAATATCCGCTTAGGCGGATGTATTGTTGCCCCATGAAATCACGAAGATTGAATGGAGCCATACATGAGTGAACATCTTACCCGCAAACTTTCCTTCCTTGACCGTTGGCTGACACTCTGGATCTTTGCTGCCATGGCGTTGGGGGTCGGGCTGGGCAATTTTATTCCCGGTACGGAAGCCTTTATCAACTCCTTCCAGGTTGGCGCCACCAACATTCCGATCGCCATTGGTCTGATCGTGATGATGTATCCTCCCTTTGCCAAGGTGAAGTATGAGGATATGCCGGAGGTGTTCCAGAACAAAAAGATCCTCGGGATTTCGCTGGTGCAGAACTGGTTGATCGGCCCGGTGCTGATGTTTGTGCTGGCAGCGCTGCTGCTGCCGGACAAGCCTGAGTACCTGGTGGGGTTGATCATGATCGGTCTGGCCCGCTGCATTGCCATGGTGATTGTCTGGAATGAGCTTGCCAAAGGCAATACCGAGTATGCCGCCGGACTGGTGGCCTTTAACAGCATCTTTCAGGTGCTGTTCTACAGCGTCTATGCCTGGCTCTTTATTACTGTGCTGCCACCGCTGGTGGGGCTGCAGGGGATGGCGGTTAATGTCAGCATCGGTCAGATTGCCGAGAGTGTCTTCATCTACCTGGGCATCCCCTGTATTGCCGGAGCGCTGACCCGTTTGATCGGGGTGAAGGTGATGGGTAAAGAACGCTATCACCGTGAATTTGTCCCGAAGATCAGCCCGCTAACGCTGATTGCCCTGCTGTTTACCATTGTGGTGATGTTCAGCCTCAAAGGTAATCTGATCGTGCAACTGCCATTTGATGTGGTACGGATTGCCATTCCGCTTTTGATCTATTTTGTGCTGATGTTTCTGGTTTCGTTCTGGATGGGAAAGAAGCTGGGGGCTGATTATTCCAAGACCACCACCCTGGCCTTTACTGCTGCCAGCAACAACTTTGAACTGGCGATTGCGGTGGCGATTGCGGTGTTCGGGATTAATTCCGGCGCTGCCTTTGCTGCCGTGATAGGGCCGTTGGTGGAGGTGCCGGTCATGATCGGGCTGGTGCATGTTGCCTTCTGGTTCCAGCGGCGCTGGTTTTTATCTTCCGGACAACAGGCATCGTAAAGAGGGCGGGATGCGCTTAATCATCTAAGTGTAACGATTTCGTAACAGCTCATATCTTGATTATTGAATATTCTTGTGTGGTTACAGATTTCTGAAGTATGCTGTCCACTGGAATGAATCACTAATAACATACAAGGAGAACCGCCATGTTTGGATTCGGTATGCCGGAATTAGTCGTCATCGGAGTTATTCTTTTGGTTATTTTCGGACCAGGTAAATTGCCGGAGTTGGGCAACTCTCTGGGCAAGGCGATTAAGGGGTTTCGTGAAGGATCAGAAGGTAAAGATCAGAAACCGGCTACTAGTGAAAGCTCAAAAACGGAGTAGACCATAGCCATGTCATTCAATCATTTTGACAGCAAAGGCCAGGCAATCATGGTGGATATCAGTGCCAAGCAGCCCACCCTGCGGACCGCCATAGCCCGTTCAACGGTACAGATGCAACCGGCCACGCTACAGATGGTGGTGGATGGCGCACTGGCCAAGGGAGATGTGCTGGGGGTGGCACGGTTGGCCGGTATTGCGGCAGCCAAAAAAACCCCGGACCTGATCCCCCTTTCCCATCCCCTGGCCCTGCATGCGGTGGGGATTGAGTTCAACTGGAATCTTGAAGCAGGTACCATTGCAGTTGAAGCCACAGTGCGGGCCTTTGAGCGGACCGGGGTGGAGATGGAGGCGATGGTGGCTGCTTCGGTGGCAGCATTGACGGTCTACGATATGTGCAAAGGCCAGGATAAGGGGATCAGCATTACCGAAACCCTGCTGCTCTACAAAGAAGGTGGTAAGAGTGGCACCTATCAACGGGATGCTGTTGTATGAAGGCGGCGATCCTGACGGTCAGTGACAAAGGTTCCCGTGGCCAGCGGGAAGATAGCGGTGGACCGCTGCTGCAACAGTGGCTGGCAGAGCGCGGGGTGGAGATCGTCTGCACCGGGATGGTGCCGGATGAGATAGAACAGATTGCAGCGACGCTGCGTCAGTGGGCTGATCATGACCAACCGGAGCTGATCCTGACCACCGGCGGCACCGGCGTCTCGCCACGGGATCTGACCCCGGAAGCCACCCTGCAGGTGCTGGATCGACTGCTGCCCGGCTTTGGGGAGCTGATGCGGGCCGAGAGCCTGAAGATCACCCCCATGGCAATCCTTTCCCGGGCGGTGGCTGGTATCCGCAAGCAGAGCCTGATCATCAATCTGCCTGGCAGCCCAAAAGGGGCGATTGAGAATCTGGCTGCAATCTGGGCAGCAGTACCTCATGCGGTCAGTAAGATCCGGGGTGATAGCGCGGACTGTGATGGTATCGGACGTCATCAATGAATCCTGAAAAGTTATTGCCGCGAAAGAACGCAAGGATCGCAAAGCAATGCAGTAATCTTAAAAACAGCACTTCATATCCACGAAGGACACGAAGTTTCACGAAGATTAAGCAGTTACAGCAAATAAACGATTCACCCAAAAGGTGATTGCTCTTTTGTTTTAAACAATACGTTTTCCTTCGTGTTTCTTCGTGAACTTCGTGGATAGCTACTTTTTCCAGGGTAATTGAAGTTGACGACAATCCTCTTTCTTTTATTTCTTTGTGTTCTTTCGCGGCTATAGGATGCTTTTGGGTGAACAGTCTTTTTAACGACATAACCGGCGTGATCCTAGTGGGTGGTAAAAGTCGCCGCATGGGACAGGATAAGGCGTTTTTGCTGATCGAAGGTCTGCCGGTTATTGAGCGGATTATCACGGTTATGCAAGGCTGTTTCAAAAACCTGTTGCTGGTGGGTGATCGACCTGAGCGGTTTGCGCAGTACCATCTGCCGGTGGTGCCGGACAGCTATCCCGGCAGCTCCCTGGGTGGCCTGTATACCGGCCTGCAGCACGCTGAAACGGACCGGATCTTTGTTTCTTCATCTGATATTCCCTTTCCTGATCCTGAGCTGATCCGTCTGATTTGTGCCGAAGCATGCGGTTTTGATGCCGTTGTTCCTGCCACGCAAGGCGGGTTGGAGCCGCTGTTTGCCCTCTATCACAAATCCTGTCTACCGGCCATGCAGACTGCACTCGAAGCCGGTCAGTACCGGATCAACGTCGTGCTGGGGCAGCTTAACGTCACGACCATAGGTCCTGAACAGCTAACGAAGGTCGATCCTGGCGGCAGAGCGTTACTAAACATCAATACTCCGCAGGAATACGCGGCCTGCAGATTGGAAACCTGATGAGCAGACCGGCTGTTGTCTCTTTTGTGGCCCATTCCGGCACCGGCAAGACCACCCTGCTGGAACAGCTGATTCCGATCCTGAAGGCACGGGGCTACCGGGTGGGGGCGATCAAGCATGATGCCCATCGCTTTGAGATCGATCATCCCGGTAAAGACAGCCACCGTCTGACTGCAGCCGGTGCTGACAGCATGCTGATCTGTTCAGGTGAAAAGCTGGCACTGGTGCGTCGGCATCAGCAGGCCCCAGCCGTTGAGGAACTGCTGGCGATCTGCGGGGGTGATCTGGATATCATCCTGACTGAAGGGTTCAAGCAGAGCAGCCTGCCCAAGATAGAGCTGCACCGTGCAGCATTGGGCCGGGAGTTGATCTGTCGCGGTACGAACCATGATCCAACCCTGCTGGCGGTGGCCAGTGATGTTCCGCTTGTACTTGATGTTCCGCTGCTTGATCTGAACAACCCGGCTGAAATTGCCACCTTTATTGAGGAACATGCCATGCAGAATAGCCTTGTAACTGAACTGGCGAAAAAACAGGAAGGTAAGCAGCCGCTAACCTCTGTGAAACAGGCCTTTAGCACCGTATTGGAGCATGGTGTGCAGGCTGGCGTCTGCCGTCTGCCTCTGCTGGATGCCCTTGGGCGGGTGCTTGCCGAAGACCAGATCGCCGGTTTTGCCATCCCCCCCTGTGATTATTCTGCCATGGATGGTTATGCCTTCTGCGCTGCAGATGCTGCTCAGCAAGAGCTGCGGGAGGTCGGGTTTCTGCCTGCCGGTCAAGCCGGGTTGGAACCGGTTGCTGCCGGTACGGCCATCAGAATTATGACCGGTGCGCCGATCCCCCCTGGCTGTGACACGGTGGTGCCGTTGGAAAATCTTCAGGTGGTCGATGGTCTGCTGCAGTTTGATAAGCCGTTTTCAACCGGGGATAACATCCGCCGTGCCGGTGAGGATCTGCAACAGGGCCAGCGGGCGGTTGCTGCTGGTACAGTGCTGCGCTTTCAGGAGATGGCGCTGTTGTCAGCCATGAACCTCAGTACGGTGCCGGTCTATGCGCCGTTGCGGGTGGCAATCCTGGCCACCGGCGATGAGCTGCTGGAACCGGGTTCAGAACGCAGGCCCGGTATGGTCATTAACAGTAACAGCAACGCCCTGGCAGCCCAGGTTCGGGAGGCAGGTGCCGAGCCGCTGCTGATGGGGATTGCCGAGGATCAACCGGAGATTACCCGTGAGCGGTTGCGGGCCTGCCTGTCGGCTGATCTGGTGCTGGTCACCGGCGGCGCGTCAGCCGGCGACCATGACTATGTTAAGCCGGCCTTGCTGGAGCTGGGTGGCAGCATGCTGTTTGACGGGGTTAACATCAAGCCGGGTAAGCCGTTTGGCATGGGGCTGCTGCAGGGCAAGCCGGTCTTTTCGCTGCCCGGCAATCCGGTGGCAGCCATGGTGATCTTTGAGCTGTTTGTCAGGCCGATGCTGCTGAAGGGGATCGGCAGGCAGCAGGTTTTCAGACCCTCTGTCCAGGCAGTGCTGACCGAGCCTGCACGTAACAAGGGGGCACGGCCCCATTTTGTGGGTGCTGTACTGAACAACAGCTCAGATGGCTGGGAAGTCTCCATTACCGGCAGTCAAAGTTCCGGCCGGATCAGCTCACTGACCCTGGCATCAGGGCTGGCTCTGCTGGCACCGGAAAGCAGCTATCAGCCCGGTGATGCGGTAACGGTACTGGTGCTGGATACCACCGTTGGCATGCAGGCGGTGAGCCCATGGGATTAAGAGATACCCATGGCCGCAAGATCAACTACCTGCGCCTGTCCGTGACTGACCGCTGCAACCTGCGTTGTTTCTACTGCATGCCAGCGGAAGGGGTGCAGGATGCGGGGCACAGCGGGATTCTCTCCTTTGAAGAACTGCAGATGATTGCCGTGTGCGCCGTGGGGCTGGGGATCGAGAAGATCAGAATCACTGGTGGTGAACCAACCGTGCGGGCCGGGATTGTTGATTTTCTGTCCAGGTTGTCTGCCATCCCAGGCCTGCGTCATCTGGCCTTGACCACTAACGGGATGCTGCTTGCACCGATGGCCGCTGATCTCTATCGGGCAGGTGTGCAGCGCCTGAACGTCAGTCTGGATTCCCTTAATCCGCAGACCTTCAAAGAGATCACCCGGGGCGGTGATCTCAACAAAGTGCTGGCCGGGCTTGATGCTGCCGTGGCGGCCGGTTTTCCGCCCCCCAAGATCAATGTGGTGATCATGCGAGGGATCAATGATGGTGAGGTCCTTGATTTTGCAGAGCTGACCCGCAGCAGGGGCTGTTCCGTTCGTTTTATTGAGTATATGCCGGTGGTCAAGGAAGATGGCTGGCAACGGCTCTGTTTTTCCGGCCAGGATGTGCTGCAGCGGATCAGAGAGCAGTACCCGTTGGAACCGGTCAACAAGGGTGATTTTGCCGGACCATCCCAGGATTACCGGATACCCGGTGCAGCAGGAACGATCGGCATCATTACGGCGGTGTCCGGGCACTTCTGTGTTGACTGTAACCGGATTCGGGTTACCGCACGGGGACAGGCCAAGGGGTGTCTGTTCAGTGATGAAAAGACCGACCTGCTGCCGTTTTTACGGCCACCGGATAGCAGGGGGCTGTCTGCAACCCTGCAGCGGATTGTGGCGGCAAAACCTGAAGGACATGGCATCAAATGCGGCGAGTACAGCCACACAAACTTCAGTATGGCCCAGGTGGGAGGGTAAGGATATGGCAGAGGTAATTGCAGTCTGCATCAGCGAAAACAAGGGTGAGCGGAAAAGACCGGTGGCATCGGTTGAACTGCGGGTGGACCACGGTATTGTGGGTGATGCCCATGCCGGTGACTGGCATCGTCAGGTCAGCCTGCTGGCCCAGGAGAGTATTGATAAAATGCGGGCCCTGGGGCTGGATGTCACCACCGGTGACTTTGCCGAGAACATCACCACCAGTGGGATTGAGCTGGTCTCCCTGCCGATCGGCAGCCGTCTGCAGATCGGGGAAACACTACTGGAAGTAACCCAGATCGGTAAGGAGTGCCATACCCGCTGTGCCATCTTTTACCAGGCCGGTGACTGTGTCATGCCTAAAGAGGGGATATTTGCCAAGGTGATCAGGCCGGGTACTATTAAGCCGGGGGACCGGATAGAGGCTGTTGCTGCGCCGATCAGAATTGAATGGCGGCACTATGACAAGGCCGGTGCAACCTGCGACCGTTGTGGTGATACCGGTGCCAACCTGAAACAGGTGATAGCTGAGTATGCGGCACAAGGTGTGGTGATCGAGCTGCAGGAAACACTCTTGAACGAGGAGCGGATCAGCGAATCAAATCTGGTGCTGATCAATGGCGTGCCGTTGGAGCAACTGCTGGCTGCAACCACCGGAGAGTCTGACTGCCCCTCCTGCAGCTGTCTGACCGGCTCTGCAACCAGTTGCCGCACCGTGCAATGTGATGGTGAGACCTTTGAAGAGTTGACGCCGGAGCTGATCAGGAAAGGGATTGAGGCCGTGTTACGTTGTTAGCAGCGTGCCGTTGAGCGATGTTTTGTAGCTGTGGTTGTACCTGATCAGTCCGGTTGTTGCCCGTCAGATTAAATTTCTATTCGTATTCCTCTGTATCTTTTTTTAATTGTTAGAAAAATCTTAATTTGCTTGTCAGGCAGGTGGAGCACTGCTAGATTGTGTCTGTCGTGCTTGTAACTATTTGATATAAATATATTAATTATTGCATGTGATGGCCTGTCGAATGTCTGTCTGCTGTATTCTGTTTTGCTGTAAACCAACACACAAGGAGGAACGTATGAAATTGCTTCGCCCACTGTTGTTACTGTTTGCCGGGCTGCTTGCTACCGTCGCTACGGTGTCGGCAGCGACAGACCACAAGGATTTTATTGATGGTCAGTTCAAAGATGGTTCGGAGGTAACCAAGAAGTGTCTTGAGTGCCATGACAAGCAGGCCAGCGATTATATCAAAACCCAGCATTGGAACCTGAAGGGGGTTCCCAATCACGTCAAAGGTCTTGAGAAGAGTGGCAAGCTGTATGGCAAGACCAACATGACCAACAACTACTGTACCACCATTTTTGCCGGTAAAGATGGTCTTCCCCGCGAATCATGCCTCAAGTGCCATGCCGGCTACGGCTGGAACCGCAACAAGTTTGATCACAACGACAAGACGAAAATCGACTGTCTGGTTTGCCATGCTGCCAAGAGCTATGACCGCTCTGCAGTCGGCTGTGAAGTTGATATGAAGGGTATTACAACCGGTAAGGTAAATCTGACCGAGGCAGCCAAGAGCGTCGGGCAGAAGCCGACCCTTAAAAATTGTGGTTTCTGCCACTTCTACGGTGGTGGTGGTGATGGAGTGAAACATGCCGGTCTGGATTCAACCATGGAAACAGCCGACCGTAAACTTGATGTCCATATGGCCAAGAAGGAGAAGGGCGGTGCCGGTCTGCTCTGTGTCGACTGTCATAAGGCAAAAGAACACCGAATTTCAGGTGCCTCCAGCCAGATGGCCCACTATGATGCACGGGTAAACTGTACGGATTGTCACAGCGGTGCCAAAGCTCCCCATAAAAACTCCAAGAACAAGGCAATTCTGGATGCCCATGCCGCCTCTGTTGCCTGCCAGACCTGCCATATCCCGATGCTTTCCCGTGGTCAGGCCACCAAAACATCCTGGAAGTGGTCTGATGTTGGTAAAAATCTGAAAGTAGATGAGCAGTTTGACCAGGAAACCTTCCAGAATCGCAAAGGCTCATTTACCTGGAACATGAATTATATGCCGACCTATGCCTGGTATAATGGCAAAATTGAGCGCTACATGGTTGGCGACAAGATCAAGGATCCCAAGAAGGTGCTTGTTATGACCGGTCCGGTCGGTGATATTAAAGACAAGACCGCAAAGATCTATCCTTACAAGACCCATATGGGAAGCCAGCCGATGGACAGTGTCTATAAGTACCTGAGTACCTTCCAGCAGTACCAGTCACTCTGGGTACACTTCAACTGGGAAAAAGCGCTTAAGGATGGCGCCCAGGATGAAGGGCTTCCGTACAGTGGCAAGTATCAGTTCGTAAATACCATTGCCTATATTTCTGCCCAGCACCAGGTAGCACCGAAGGAAGATGCCCTGCAGTGTGGTGATTGTCATATGGGGGCCAAGCGGATGGACTGGAAGGCACTGGGCTACAAAGGTGATCCAATGAACACCGGTGGTGGAAGGTTTGCAGGTAAAAAGAGGTAGTTAGTAGTCGTTGTGTGAATAGTTCTGTATCAGTTGCACGCCTGCTGCGGTGATGGCATAACCCGGAACCCCTTTCCCGGTTTCATTGCAGTGGGCGTGCTTTTTTATGTCTTGACTCATGCCAGAATGAAAGAGTATATGATTGATAAGTCATATACTCTTTGTTTTGGAGTCTCACCATGATCAAGCAGTTTGCCGATTACGTCACTTTTTCTCTGATGGGACTCTCACCGGGTCAGCACCTGGCAGAGGCTCTCAACTTCTTCATCTACGATACCCTCAAGATATTTTTCCTGTTGATTGTAATGATCTATCTGATCGGCTTGGTGCGGGTCTCTTTGCCGGTTGAACGGGTTCGCGCCTATCTGGCCGGTAAGCATCGGTTGATCGGGTACGTTCTGGGATCAATATTCGGCGCAATCACCCCGTTTTGTTCCTGTTCAAGCATCCCGGTGTTTCTCGGTTTTACTTCAGCCGGTATTCCGCTCGGCATGACCATGGCGTTTCTGCTGACCTCGCCGCTGATCAATGAGATTGCAGTTATCCTGCTGCTTAGCCTGGTGGGCTGGAAGATCACGCTGTTGTATGTGCTTATCGGCCTCGGCGTGGGGATCGTCGGGGGCTTATTCCTTGATGCGATCAAGGCTGAAAGGATGTTGCAGGGCTTTGCCCGCAAGGTGTATGAGGAGGGGCAGCACGCACAGATTGAAGCTGCTGAAAAGAAGCGTATTGCCATGAAAGATCGTCATCAGTTTGCCAAACGAGAGTTAAGGGAGGTGTTCGGTCGTATCTGGATCTGGGTGATCGTCGGCGTGGGAGTGGGAGCGGCCTTGCACGGTTTTGTTCCTGACACCTGGTTTGAGGCCCACCTCGGTTCCGGACAATGGTGGTCGGTACCGGTGGCAACGGTGATCGGCATACCGCTCTACTCCAATGCTACGGCCATCATACCGATCATGGAAAGCCTGATCGTGAAGGGACTGCCCCTGGGGACGACCCTGGCCTTTTGTATGAGTACGGTTGCGGCCAGTTTTCCAGAGTTTGTGATGCTGAAACAGGTGATGCAATGGCGGCTGCTGGCGATCGTGTTTTTGATGTTGCTGATCGCCTTTACGATTGTTGGCTGGGCGTTGAATGCCATCTACTGACAAAGTAGAACAACAGGTTTTAACCAAAAAGGAGCAAGAACATGAAACTGGAAGTATTGGGCACCGGCTGTGCCAAGTGTAAGACCCTGCATGAAAACGTCAAGAAGGCTGTGGAGATTTCCGGCAAAGAGGCCGAGGTTGTCAAGGTGGAGGATTTCCCCACCATCATGAAGTATGGGGTGATGAGCACCCCGGCTCTGGTCAAGGACGGCAAGGTGCTCTTCTCCGGTAAACTGGCCACGGCGGAAGAGATCGCGGGGATGCTCTGATGCGTATTTTGCTCACGCTCTGCTGTCTGTTGCTGCTGGCAACCAGCGCCTTTGCGGAACTTCCTTCCGGAAATCAGTTTACCATTCAGGCAGCCCTGGCTTCGGGTCGTCCTACCCTGGTGGATTTTGGTGCCCGCAGTTGTATCCCCTGCAAGAAGATGGCTCCGATCCTTGAGCAGTTGGAGAAGGAGTACCGGGGGCGTGCCAACGTGATCTTCGTTGATGTCTGGCAGGACAACAGGATCGGCGGACAGTACCGGGTGCAGATGATCCCCACCCAGATTTTTTTTGATGCCAAAGGCAAGGAATCGGGCCGCCATATCGGTTTTATGGATCGCCAGCCGATCATTGATACCTTCAAAAAACTGGGCGTGAAATGACCTTTCTGGACAACATCGAGCAGATCGTTACCCTCTACCCGATTCTGGCCTTTGGTGCGGTCTTTCTGGCTGGTGTGTTGTCGTCTGCCTCCCCCTGCGTGCTGGCCACGATCCCGCTGGTGGTCGGTTTTGTGGGGGGCTATGCCGATGGCGACCGCTGGAAGGCGTTCCGCTATTCGCTGGCCTTTATCCTGGGGTTGTCGCTAACCTTCACCGCCTTTGGCACTGCTGCCGGGATGCTGGGCACCATGTTTGGTACCATGGGCGGTTGGTGGTACGTGGTGGCCGGGATTGTGGCGTTGGTGATGGGAGGCCAGATGATCGGTCTGTACGAGATTCGGCTGCCGATCAAGCGGGAGTTCAAGCCTAAACAGGGGGGGATTGTCGGCTCCTTTATCCTGGGGCTGTTCTTTGGGGTGGTCTCATCCCCCTGCGCCACACCGGTACTGGTGGTGATTCTGACCTACGTGGCAACCAAGGGTCAGGTGCTGTATGGCACGGCGTTACTGTTTGCCTACGCCATTGGCCACTGCCTGTTGATGCTGCTGGCTGGCACCTTTACCGGCTTTATCGAAGCATTTGTCAAACAGCGCGGGATTGTCAACTTTTCTGTCTGGGCCAAACGGTTCGGCGGGGTGGTAGTTGCCTCTGTTGGCGTGTATCTGCTCTGGAACGCCTGATTTTTTGCAACTATCAAAGCAGATCAGCGGGGTCTGGAGGAGATGCAGGTGTTTTGGCGAGTATCTCCATGACCTCCTCTTTCGGAATAGTTGCCCCTGTATTTTTAAGCGCAGCATAGTAACTGATCTGCTCCTGAATCAGCAGCCCGTCGTGGATCAGTTCGGCATAAAGGCGATTTTCGGAATAACCTGTTTTTGCGGCTATGGCCCGGGCACGATTTCTGTCATCTTCCGAGAGCCTTAAGAGAAATCCTTTTTGTTTACTCATGGTGTAATACCTCTTTGATAACAGTTTGCGGAGTGCAGATCAGTACATGCGGAAAATAGAGTTCACCTTGTCTGAAGTCCTTTGTGTTGTGGGTCACAATAGTTGCAGGTTGGCCGGAAATAGCAATCTCCAACACAAAATCATCATCAGGATCGGACAGGTTGGGGCGCCAGAGATAGCGAACATTGCTTTCAGTGGCTATCGCAACCAGATACGCTAACAGACGTTCAATTTCCTGTTCGGTTTGTGAAAACATGGCTCGTTGCTCTGGCCTGAACAGTACAGTGCGATACTCTGCCAGCATTTTATAGTGCATTAAAATCGGCAAAGCTCCTTCTAAAGCCGCTTTAAGAATTTTATGGCTTGCACCGGCTGAAGAACGTAATGCCGAAACAAGAACGCATGTATCAAGCAGATATCGCATGAGTGATATTGTATTTGATATCATATGGCGAGTCAACATGCTTTTTCAAAGGGAGTCAACAGTGAACAGCTTTTTCAGGCCGTTGTGCATAACAACAGGGTTGGTGCTGATCATGATCAAAATGGCCGATGCCGGGAGTATCAATATCAACAATCAGGAGCTGTCAGCCCTGCTGAAACAGGGGGTGACCATTGTTGATATCCGCACAGAGCCGGAATGGCGTCAGACCGGGGTGATTGCCGGTAGCCATCTGCTGACCCTGTTTGATGAGAAACGACAGGTGGTTGATCCGCAGGGCTGGCTGGGCAAGGTCAAGGCGCTGGTGCCGCTGGATAAACCAGTGATCCTGATCTGTCGCGTGGGAAACCGCACCGTGCCAGCCACACAGTTTTTGGTCAAATCCGGCTATGCAAAGGTTTACAATGTCACCGGTGGGATTGTCCCCTGGATCAAGGCCGGGATGCCGGTTACAAAGGTAGGAGAGACTGTTCGCTAACCCACACATTAAGGAGAGAATTACACCATGCAACGAATTATTCTGCTGTCACTGATGCTGCTGTTTACTACGGTTCTGGCTGGTCAGGCTGCCGAGGAACATCCATCTGCCTTTGATACCTTTCTGACCAATTTTGACTACGACACCCGTGCCGACATGAAGGCCAGCAGCAAACAGCTGATTAAAATGATTGAAGAGAAAAAGGCAATTTTGCTGGATATCCGTTTTACTGAAGAAGTCAAGACCTGGAAGATGGGCTTTGGGCTACAGATTCCGCTCAATGAGCTGCCCAAGCGTTACAAGGAGCTGCCAAAGGACAAGATCATCGTCACGGCCTGCCCCCATAAAGACCGCTCATCCCTCGCCATGGCCTATCTGCGTACCAAAGGGTACAATGCCCGTTATTTGACCGATGGCCTGACCGGTCTGGCAGAGTCGTTGCGGGGGGATGATGCGAAGGAGTTTCGAGAGGATACCGGATGCTGCCCGTAAAAGTTCTACTTAATCAGATTCCAGTTCCAAACTGCTAAATCCCCCCTACCCCCCCTTTCAAAAGGGGGGATTTTAAAGCTTCCCACTTTGCAAAGGGGGATTGAGGGGGATTTGATTTTAGAATATGACATACGTAGGAGTAGAAACACGGAGCAACTGAGCAACTGAGGAAGAGGGAGGACGACATGAGCTGGCGCACTCCGCTGTTGCTGGTTTTTATCTGCATAGCCGCAGGTTGTTCGAGTTTACATACGGAGTTGCCGCGTGTGCCGTCATTTGCCTTTGACCGACCGGAGGAGACAACACTTGGCCGTAACTTTGCCGCACATCTTGCCAGCTCTCCCGGATTAGCAGGATTCCGAACGCTGGTGTCCGGTGAAGAAGCTTTCATTGTCAGGGCAGCCACTGCCGAAGCTGCACAAAAGAGCCTTGATCTTCAGTATTTTATTGTCAGCAATGATGCTACAGCCACCCTCTTGCTCCACCGTGCCCTGCAAGCCGCCGAGCGGGAGGTTCGTGTGCGTATACTCGTGGATGACGTTGGTAGCAGCGACAACTATACCCTGCTGTCTACCCTTGACGCCCATCCAAACATTGAGGTTCGGAGTTATAACCCTTTTTCCAGCCAAGGCTTCTGGGGTGTCTTCCGGGTACCGGAATACCTTGGAGACAGCAGTCGTCTGAACCGGCGTATGCACAACAAATTATGGATCGCTGACAACGCCGTGGCCGTGATCGGCGGTCGTAATCTGGGGGATGCCTATTTTGCCGTTAACCGGAGCAACAACTTTGCCGATCTCGATATCTTAATGACCGGTCCGCTGGTCAGGGAGGTTTCAAGCAGCTTTGATGCCTACTGGAATAACGCTACAGCCATTCCGATCAAGAAAGTTTTGTCTGGGCCTGCTGAACCGGAGCAGCTGGCCGCAATCAAGGAACAGCTCAAATTGAGAGCTGAGAAGTTCCGGGACACGCACTATGCCAAGGCCTTGCGTGAAACTGACTTTCGTCGCTTGCTGCGCAACGGTCAGCTTGCCCTTGTACCAGCACCTGCTGTACTGCTGCATGATCTGCCGGAGAAAAACCTGCTGCAGGAAAAAGATCAGCCCATTATTTCTGCCCTGCGTTCCACCATCCATGCCGCCCAGCGCGAAGCACTGCTTATCTCGCCCTATTTCGTCCCTGGTGAACGGGGGGTGGCTGGTCTCTGTTCCCTTGCAAAACAAGGGGTACGTGTGCGGATACTGACCAACTCGCTGGCCTCAACGGATGTGCCGATCATCCATGCCGGCTATGCCCGCTACCGTCCACAGCTTCTGGCCTGCGGCGTAGCGTTGCACGAACTGCGACCTGGCGTAAAATCGGCAAGGAAGAGACTCTCTTTAGGCACAGCCCTGCATGCCAAGGTGGTGATTGTCGATCGCTCAACGCTCATTGTCGGTTCGATGAATCTAGACCCACGCTCACGTCTGCTGAATACTGAAGTCGCCGTAAGGATTGAAAGTCCTGTGCTGGCTGAAGAACTGGCCGCGCTTTTTGACGAAGCGGTAGCCCTTGACCAGTCCTATCGTGTTGAACTTGTTGAATCAGGTAATGCCACATCCGAGTTGGTGTGGGTGGGTGAGGAGAACAATAGTCCTGTTCGTCTTGATAGTGAACCGAAGGCCAGCGTGTGGCGACATCTTGTCAGCGGTCTGCTTGGGAGTCTGACTCCCGAGGAGCTGATGTAATCCAGATAACGGTTGATGGAATCGAGCGCCGGATAGCAGAATGCAGCCGGTGGTCAGGTTAAAGAAATTAGTGACTTGAAGTATAAGAAAAGGAACCTGTGTGAATACCCTTGAATATAGCGCTGAAGTCCTGAAGGCGATTGCTCAGCCGACCCGTTTAAGAATCATTGAACTGCTGCGGGATGGCGAGCATTGTGTCTGTGAGATCTTTCCGGCCATTGGGCATGAACAGTCCAATACCTCCCGCCATCTGCAGACCATGCTGAAGAGCGGCATTCTGAACCAACGGAAAGATGGGCTGAAGATCTACTACTCCCTGCGGCACCCGGAGGTGCTGGAGATGGTGCGGTTGGCCGAACTGATTGCAGCCCGTGAAGCAACCGCACGGGCAGATCTCTTCAGCCGGAAGGAGCCTTGACAATACATTTAATAATTCGCCATGGCTGATATTCGTTGGTTTTATGCTTTTGACTTTAAACTGATTGCGATCAGCCCCCAGCTGTTTCTCGTTGTTTGAGCAACACAAAAAGACCACCATATGTGACAACTATACCAAATACGACGGATCAGCCTGACGGTTCCGACCGCATCCTGCTCCTTCTCCATATAACATTCCTTTGTACAATCATTCTCTTGTACTCTCGCCAGCGGCAGGACTTTTCAGGCATAGTTGTTGCTTTTATTACGAATTGTACATTGATTCAAGATTCAGGAAGGATGCATGACGGATGAAAATGCCATAGCACCTACTACTTCAGTCGTGAAAGGAACGGATGATGTCACTGGTCATTGCAGAGCAGGTACGAAAAATCTATCGGACTGGCGAGACAGAGGTTGAGGCGCTGAAAGGGGTTAATTGTGTGATTGAACCTGGCTCGTTTGTCTGGATTGCATGAGTGACTCTGAAGCTCCGCCATACGTGCAAATTCACAATTCTTCACAATCCCTTCACAGCTTCTCCACCTGCCACTGCTATAGCAGTATACCGAGTATATCGGTTTTGAAAGGAGCATAGTCATGGCACTGGTTATTGCAGAACAGGTAAGTAAAATGTACCGAACCGGCGAGACGGAGGTTGATGCGCTGAAGGGAGTCAGTTTTCAGATAGATCCTGGATCATTTGTCTCTTTTGTCGGCCCTTCAGGCAGCGGCAAGACAACATTGCTGAATCTGATCGGCTGTCTTGATGCGCCATCAGCTGGCAAGCTGACCGTAGCCGGTACTGATGTCGCAACCTTAAACAGAACCAGTGGCGCGGCTTTTCGTGGTTCCGAGATGGGCTTTATCTTTCAGGACTTCAACCTGCTGCCGGTGTTGTCGGTTTTTGAAAATGTCGAGTACCCCCTGCTGATGATTCAACGCACGGCAGAGGCTGAGCGGCGCGAACGGGTGATGAAGCTGCTTGAAGCGGTAGGTATGGCTGATCAGGCCACCAAACGACCGGACCAGATCTCCGGCGGTCAGAAGCAGCGGGTTGCCGTAGCGAGGGCACTGGTAACCAATCCCAAGCTGGTGCTGGCTGACGAACCGACCGCGAATCTTGATCATGCCACCGCCTTTATGGTGATCACTTTGATGAAGCAGATGCGCGACCAGTTCGGCACTACCTTTGTCTTTTCCACCCACGATCCCCGGATTGTGGGCGAGGCTGAGGTGATCCACACCCTTGAGGATGGCATACTGAAGGGGACTGAGATAATGGGAGGGACTGCGTAGTGGGCAATATATTCAAGATCGCCATTCGAAACCTGCTGCGCTACAAACGCCGTACACTCCTGACCGCCACCCTGGTTACCCTGGGTGTGGTGTTTGTGCTGGTTTTTACCGCTGTTGCCGGTTCCTTCAAGAACATGATGATCGGTCAGATTACCGATTCAATGATGGGACATCTCCAGATCCACCGTAAAGGCTATGTGGCTGCGATCGACAGCTTGCCGCTGAATATGGGCATCAAGCAGACCGGTTACGAAAAATTAGAAGCACTACTCAAGCAGGAAAAAGAAATCGAAGCCTATTCACCCCGCATCAAATTCGGCGGCATGTTCAGCAACTTCAACGAAACCACCAATATCCGTTTGAACGGGGTCTACCCTGAAAAGGAATTTGCCACCGTGCCGTTGCTTCCTGAACGTGTTGTCAGTGGTGAAAAATCTCTGAATAAAGGTGACATCATGGTGCCGGAGCTGCTGGCCCGCGGGATGAACGTAAAGGTGGGTGATACAGTGGTGATCATAGCCACCAACCAGAGCGGATCAGTCAACGGCAAACAGTTTCGGGTCAGTGGTATCCTGGAAAGTGCTACCGGACCCGGCGGTCGTGACGGCTATATCCAGTTTGACGATGCCGTCGATCTGCTCCGTATGGAGCAGCCCGAGATCAGCGAGGTGGCGGTGCGTCTCAAACAGTTTAGCAAGCTGTCAGGGGTTGAAAAGAAATTGCGCGGTCCGCTTGAAGCGGAAAAGAACCCCAAAGGAAAACCGGTTTTTGAGCTGCATCCCTGGGAAAAGCTCTCACCCTTTGCCAACATTGCCAAGATGCTGGATCTGATGACGCTGTTTATCAAGGTTATGCTGATTGCAATAGTATTGATCAGCATCATGAATGTCATGATGATGGCGGTATTTGAGCGCATCCGCGAGATTGGCACCATTGCCGCCATCGGTACCCCACCTGCTACCATCCGCTCTTTGTTCCTGGTTGAAGGGCTCTGTCTGGGGCTTTTCGGAGCGGTCATCGGAAATAGTGTCGGCACTATCATCATCTTGATAGTCAACCTGTCCAACATAACATTCTCTTTCGGCCAGCAGACCGGATTGGTTATGAAGGCAGCCATTGCCCCTTACGATATTCTGATGGTCTCAGTGATTGTGGTGATAGTCTCGGTATTGGCAACATTGCAACCGGCCATCAGGGCCTCAAGGATGCAACCTATTGACGCCCTGCGTCATGTGTAGAAACGAGGATGTGAAAGGAGCCTGTTCATGCGCCGCATAGTTATATTTTTTTCAATGCTGCTGATCGCCTTGCCCGCCTTTGCCCTTGATGGGCAGCAACTGCTGAAGCAGATCGACCGTAATATGAACCCGGAGAGTTACGAGTCGTATCGCAAGCTGATTAACATCGAACCGAATGGAACCCGTAAGGAGTTCACTCTTTATACCGTGAAGAAGGGGACGGACAAGATGGTTTCATTGTTTCTGGCGCCAGCCAGTGACAAAGGGCGCACCACCTTGCGATTGGGTGAAAACATGTGGCTGCTGATCCCCAATGTCGGCAAGCCGGTACGGATCACCTCGCTGCAGTCGGTAGTTGGCGGGGTGTTCAATAACGCCGACATCCTGCAACTTGATTATGATGCTGAATACACGGTTGAAAAACTGGAAGATAAGGGAGCTGACTACCTGCTGCACCTGAAGGCCAAGGGCAGGAGCGTTGCCTATGATCGGATACGGCTCTGGGCTGACAAAGGCAATAAACTGCCCCGCAAGATCGAGTGCCTGACTGAAGCCGGTATGCTGATCAAGACCCTTTATTTTAAGGATGTTAAGAATTTTGGCGGGTTTTCCCGGCCTGCCACCATGGAGACCGACTCACCGCTGCACAAGGGTTATAAGTCGGTCATGCTGTTTGCCAAGATCAAGAAGCGCAGCTTCAAGGATGAGGTGTTTACTCTGAACGGCATGGCCACCATTGATTCGTTGAGATAGATGCTGCGTTTACTGTTCATATTGCTGCTTGCCAGCGTGGTGCAGGTCTCTGCCGAAGAGTTCTCCTTTGATGAGGCCGAGATCGAAAAGAAGATCTGGCATCTGGGGGGCTATGCGGAGGCACGACCAGGACTGAATCTGCTGGATCAATCTGCGGCCCAGTCCAGGTTGCGTTATTACGGCAGACACGTTGACGATACCCTGCCTGATTTCAATGGCAAGCTGTTGCTTGAGGGCAGTCTGGAAAAGGACTGGGCCAAGCTGTTTGTCCAACCCAGTCTGGATTATACCAATACCCGTCTCACTCATGATTTGAAGCTGTCCTGGTACGAGGCCTGGCTGCAGGCCAAGCCCAACGAGCACGTGAAGTTTTTAGTGGGTAAAAAATCGCTGCGCTGGGGCAAGGGGTATGCCTGGAACCCGGTGGCCTTTTTTGATCGCCCCAAGAATCCTGATGAGCCCGAACTGAATCTGGAAGGGTACTGGCTGGCTACAGCCGATCTTATCCGGAGTTTTGACGGTCCGCTGCAGACCGTGGCGTTTACGCCAATTTTGCTGCCGCAGGATCATGACCTGAATCATGAGTTTGGCAGTAGTGATCATATCAACTGGGGTGGCAAGCTCTATTTTCTGCTGTATGACACCGATATTGACCTGATCATGATGGGACGGGGCAGCCGTAACGCCAGCTACGGCTTTGATTTCTCGCGTAACCTGACCACCAATTTTGAACTGCATGGTGAATTGGCATGGGTGCTTAATAGTAGCAGACCGGTCATCAGTGCCACAGGGCAACAGGAAACCGTAAGCGGTGATGCCGTCAGTTGGCTGCTGGGAGCCCGCTATCTGACAGAGCAGGACACCACCTGGATTCTGGAGTATTACCGCAACGGCAATGGATATACCCGGTCTGAGATGGCTACCTATTATCAAAAGGTTGATCAGGCCTGGACAGCCTGGCAGCAGTCAGGAGCAAGCAGCCAATTGCAGCGCCTGGGGCAAAACCAGTCTTACAGCCGCCCTGCAGCAATGCAGGATTATCTCTATCTGCGGATTAGTCAGAAGGAACCGTGGGATATCCTCTACGTTACACCGGCGCTGACCTCCATCGCCAACCTGCGAGACGGCAGCTTTTCCATCTCGCCCGAACTGGTCTACACCGGTATTACCAATCTGGAGTTGCGGCTGAAGGGGACGGCGCTTGTCGGTTCCAGACGTAGCGAGTATGGAGAAAAACCGAATGATGCCCGAGTTGAATTGAGGGTGCGTTACTCCTTTTGACGTTGGAGGTTTTGCAAGGGAATCAGCATGTTCACGTATAGACTACCTTGCTGATTGATGGCAAACCCCGGCGGATTGTTCATCCAAACCTGAAACATTATATTCTGAAGGTTATTCTGGTAGATGAAACAGTTCATTACCCCCCCAAAAAAAAGGAGCGCTGCACTATGAAAAAACTGATTGCTATGACACTGTTGTTACTTGCCGGAGCTGTTCAGGTATATGCTGCTGACAACCAAACGGAAGCCTTTGACCGCTTTCTTACCGGTTTCAATTATGAAATCAGGGCTGATATGAAGGCTAACAGCAAGCAGCTGATTAAAATGATTGAAGAGAAAAAGGCAATTTTGCTGGATATCCGTTTTTCGGAAGAGGTAAAGGTCTGGAAAATGGGCTTTGGGCTGCAGATCCCGCTGAACGAGCTTCCCAAACGCTATAAGGAGCTGCCCAAGGACAAGATCATCGTCACCGCCTGCCCACACAAGGACCGCTCTTCCCTCGCCATGGCCTATCTGCGTACCAAAGGGTACAATGCCCGTTATCTGACCGATGGCCTGACCGGTCTGGCAGAGTCGTTGCGGGGGGATGATGCGAAGGATTTTCGTGAGGATACCGGATGCTGCCCCTAGAAAAGAATCAGGCAATTGATACGTTGGAATATAGCGCTGAAGTCCTCAAAGCGATTGCCCAGCCGACCCGCCTCAGAATCATTGAACTGCTGCGGGATGGTGAGCATTGTGTCTGCGAGATCTTTCCTGCCATTGGTCATGAACAGTCCAATACCTCCCGCCATCTGCAAACCATGCTGAAGAGTGGCATCCTGAATCAACGCAAGAACGGCCTTAAGATCTACTACTCTCTGCGGCACCCGGAGGTGCTGGAGATAGTACAGCTGGCCGGTCTGATTGCAGGCCATGAGGCGACTGAACGGGCGGCTCGGTTTGCAAAATAGTCAGACAAAAGGGAAAGATATGGCCAGAGAACAGTGGTTGCAGCGGGCAAACTGGCTGGCGCTGTTTACCATCTTCTACAACATTGCTGAAGGCGCCGGATCGGTCTGGTTTGGTCTGGCTGACGAGACCCTCTCGCTGTTCGGTTTCGGGATGGATTCCTTTATTGAGGTGATCTCAGCAGTCGGTATCTGGCACATGCTGCGCAGGATCAGGCAGAATGGCGATGAACAGCGGGATGAGTTTGAACAGCGTGCGCTCAGGATTACCGGTGCAGCCTTCTACCTGCTGACGGTCGGGCTGCTGCTGTCCGCAGGTATCAACCTTTACAGCAGCCACAAGCCGGAGACCACGCTTTGGGGGATTATCATCTCCCTGATTTCAATCTCGTTCATGTGGTTTCTGATCCATCAGAAAAACAAGGTAGGGCATGCCCTGGCTTCACCGGCCATTCTGGCTGATGCCGCCTGCTCCCGTGCCTGTCTCTACCTTTCGGTGGTGCTGATGATTGCCAGTGTCGGGTATGAGCTGACCGGTCTGGGCTGGCTTGATGCGGTTGGCGCGGGCGGCATTGCCTGGCTGGCATATAAAGAGGGGCACGAGGCCTTTGGTAAGGCGAAAGGACTCAGCTGCTCCTGTAGTTGTTCTTGCAGTTCTATTCGGGAGACTGGTTTGTGACCTCTCTGGATACCCGCATAACCGGCAAGTTTAAGATCGCCATTGCCCTGACCGCTGTGACTCTGGTTGCTGAGGTGGCAGGTGGCCTCTGGACCAACTCCCTGGCGCTGTTGTCCGATGCCGCCCATGTTTTCATGGACCTGTTTGCCCTGGTGCTTTCACTTGCTGCAGTGAAATTGGCCAGCCAGCCAACCTCTGAACGGCATACCTTCGGATTTCACCGCTCCGAGGTATTTGCCTCCTTTATCAACGGCCTGACCGTCTTTCTGATGGGGGCAGGGATTCTGTATGAGGCCTGGGGGCGCTTTGCGGTGCCCCAGGAAGTGAAAAGCGGACCGATGCTGCTGATTGCCGTGATCGGCTTGGTGATGAACCT
>Ga0209016_1000698_pt1 | contig 36137 bp, 41 predicted proteins | sample EPASupsiteSAE305_FD_187265 | JGI IMG/M metagenome (GOLD analysis project Ga0209016, IMG submission 187265) | Bioremediated contaminated groundwater microbial communities from EPA Superfund site, New Mexico - SAE3-05 (SPAdes) (version 2) | ecosystem: Environmental > Aquatic > Deep subsurface >... | reverse complement strand
AATCGCCATTAAGCTGGCTGGCATACATAAAGGGAGCATTTAAATGTTCCATAAAGGAAAGGGAAGGGCTTTCACCCTTCCCCGTTTACCTTACGCTTCCACAAGCTCCCCTTCCGCTTCCGCTTCGATACTCACCGTATCCATCCCCGATTCCTTGAAGAGATATCGGACAGCCGCTTCTGCTTCACTGGTCGCTTCGATCAACATTTGAGGGTCATTCTGAAGGTGTTTGAACCAGTTCTTGATGTATGCCGCTTGCCTGTAAATCTTGTGACCCGTCATGTCAATTCCTAACAGGCAAAGAAGCATTGAGGAACCAAGGCAAGCAATCAGTTCTTCTTTCGAGTAGTTGGCTTCACCCATGTTATTCAAGTCACGGTTCATGCGCGTCTTGTGGCCAGTCCAGTGAATTAGTTCATGAGCGAGGGCTTCACTGAGAACGTATTCATCCTTGAACATCCCCGCCTTTTGCATACCGATCTCATCGGTACGGGGGCAGTAACAAGGTGTTTCAGTGTTGATTTCAATGACGTTTGCCCCAAGGATTTCGACCATTTTGGAAAGTGATTCAATGCTTCCCTTGGGCTTTTCGCTTTCGGGCCGCGAATCCAATTCGCTTTTGATGAGCTTCCCATCGACATCTTTGATTTTGTCAAGGATTCCGACCGTATCCCTCACATTCACGACGGGAAGCTGATCGTATCCCATTATTTTCCATCCAAACATATCATCCCCGTATTTTTTGATCGTACCACGAGAGTCTTTTTTCAATTCATCGGTGATCGTTTCAGGATTCAATCCACGTTTGGACGCTTCCGAAGCAAGCACAAACGGAAACTTGACGGGCCGTGTAATCCAGACCCATTTCGACCCCTTGACAAACATCACTCCATCACTCCGATAATGCGATTTCACCCATGAACAGGCGACATACCGAAAATCATTATGGCCCAAGCCCTCGAAATGCAGAATCAGGCAGTTAAGCAATCCCTTATAAGGGGAGTTCCAGATACAATTCTTGCAAGCCCGTGACAACCCTTCGACGATGGGCCTTTCCCATGTCAAATCTTCATTGTTCTCAATGGCCTTTCCCACGATGCCAATGATATTCTCAACAACTTTTTTGGCTTTCTCAAGATTACTCATTTCCTTAATCCCCTTTACTTTGCTTTATTTCCTGTCCATAATGTATATCTTAGCATAAACTCAGAATTAGAGTGCCCGATGGTTAAACCAAAATCAAATAATCTCCAGTATATAGGTATTCACTTAGGTTTACAACCTAAAACGTCGTGGCGAGTCTCACAGCCTTTTAAATCGTCATTTTAAAGGCATGCAATACTATGCTGAAAAGGGGATAGATACTTAAGAACTATCCCCTTTCGATCTTTCTTTGACCGAACATTATTTAGAAGGAAATACTATTTATCATTTTACGGACCATCTCTAATCATGGCAGTTTCTCCATACCCATAAATATATTTACCAAAAATTTTGTTTCTAAAATGTAACAGTTATTTAAGTATTAAGGGCCGTCGCGGATCATAATATAACTCCATTCCAGTAAATTCAAAGGGTACCAATGGTTTCGTTCTCTATCTCTCATCCTATCTCAATTCCAGAATCGAAGTGCCCTAGGGATTAGGCCATATAAACAACATTATCATCACCAAGGTACAGGTTGCATTCCCCGAAAGAATGAGCCGAATCCGTCAGTTTCTTGCCAGCTTCACCAATCCCCCGATCCCAGAAACCCGATCCATGACCGTTCCGGGTCAACCAAAAATCATGCCCAGCTTGTTCATTATCGTATTCGTCAGGGGTTTCCGTCAAGATGATTTCAGCATTCGCGGAAAGGAAGGAATCACAATCATCCTTTGCAGACTGGACAGCTTCCTTCGATAAATCACCAAGGTCATGCTCAAGGTCAAGAGGGTTATCGTCATTATCCATACTGGACCACAAAGCACAAACAAGATAGGCAACAGTGAAGTCATTCAGCTCAATACCATGCAATGTCCTCATGATCTTAATCCCCTTTAATCTTTATTTCCCTCATAAGATACAGCCTAGCAATAACATGGAATCGAAGTGCCCTAAATTAACTATCCATTTCCTTGATAATTCGACGAAGGGCTTTTGCTTTGACTGCACGTTTATCGTGACGGCGACAAGCACGAGTAAGATTTCTATTCCTTGAACGTTTCTTGCGACCATTCTTAAATGGACCTGAAACATAGGTAAATCCGTCGTCATCATTCCGACGAATCCCCATCAATTCTTTAAACTCAATATCTTGCATGATCTTAATTCCCCTTTAATACCAGATGACCTTTTTCCCACGTTTGACAGCTTCCTGAGCAATCTCCAGTAAGCCAGCCAGATAACGAGCATTACGGCCCTCATCATATCCAGAATAAATGACTGTGCATCCCATTTCACCTTCGATTGTCGTAGGAGCAACAATGCAATCTTTTGCATCGGCATGGATAATCAGGGCAATAATTTCCTCTGAATCTATTTCCCCTTCACAATGATCAAGTTCTATATTCAACAGGTCACAAATCTGCCCGAAAGAACCATTGGCCACATTCATATCAAAAGGGTAGATTTTGATATGCTCAACTTTCCCAAAATCTTCATAAGATTCCATCTTCCAAAGATGATGTTTATCGCAATACTCAATGTTTCCGTCGATAGTGAATGTGATACTCATGATTTTTTCCCTTTCCTCTGATCTATTTATTATCCTAGTATAAACATGGAATCGAAGTGCCCTAGGCTTCTCTATACTATATATGTAAATTCGGGCACTTTGATTCTGTATTCTTCACACGATCAATCTTGTAGTAAAATTAAATGAAAGGGGATAGGATGATGACTTTGGAGACTTTTGTCAAGAAAAATCGTGAAGAAATTTATAGGCTTATCAAAGGTTTATGTCCTAAAATCAAACAGCTAAGTGATGACGATCTTCGCAAATGGATACTTAATGAAGCTGGGCTTTATTATTGGGCTAAACGTTCTGGAGTAAATATTTAACGGAAGGAACAAGGAAAATGAAAAAGAAGATCTATCGCATGGGCAGACTGGTCCTCGAAATGGATCCCGATGATGGAGATAATCCCGTTATGGTTTATCTCTACGAGAAAAGGAATAGCAACCCCGATGCAGGGGCAACTTTCGATTGTGCCATGAATACCAGTAAGGTCGAAAACTACGGTCTGACCGATAACGAGCTTGATTGGTTGGCTACTTTCGAGGAAGAAGCCGAGGAATTTTATAACAAATACAGGGAGGCTTAGGGCACTTTGATTCTGTATCCTTAACAGGATCAATCTTGTAGGGAAATTAACTGGAAGGGGATAAGAAAATGAAAGAGATTACGGTCGAAGCCTTTATCCGCATGGTGGCCGAAATGGTCAAGGGTGTTTCGTTTGTGACGTTTGAGAGCATGACAATCCCTAAGCTCCGCAAGGGCAACCCTTGGGGCGGTCAGGTCACCAAGGTCAGCCATGTCAATGCAACCATTGGCTATAGCTATGAAAATGCTGTCAATCGGCAAAGGGTTCGTGAAGATGCCCCCGCCGATTTTGAAGCTGCTCCCCGTGCATGGGGTCAATGGATGATGATTGATGGTAAACCTTCCCCTTACTTTGTTGAACACAAGGGCAATCATTACTTTCGTGTTAAGGTCGAACGTGTCTTAACCAGTCCAGTTTATCGTGACGCTAACGGTCAGGTTATTCCTAACGAAGCGGTTAGCCCTTGGTTGTATGCTTCCAGTCATTCGGCCCGTCAAGATGTTGACAAGGAAATCATTCATCGGGAATACGGGATGGATAACATTCGTAACATCCGAATCAATAAGGAAGAATACGAATTGGTTAGCTAAGGACTAACCATATAGGTTGCTCCCTGTCTTAACCAGATGGGTAGCAATCATTACTACTTAGGTTGTAGATGTATCCAACCTAGTCAGGTTGCCAGTAGATAACCTAGGAACTTGAAATCGAAGTGCCCTAGGGGGGAGGGGGGGTAGGTGTAAGTAAACAACCTATGCGGGTTGTTGTGTGCTTTGGCATGAAATTTGCCCTAGTTAACGAGGGGGGGTTAGGTCATGGTGCCATATCCCCTTTTAAAAAACCAAATTCCGATTTTCGGCGATGAGCATTTTTTCAAATTCAAGGCCCAGTTGAATGAGTTTAACCTCATTTTTGTATAGGTCTGTATAGGTCTGTATAGGTCTATGAATGGGGCAAAAGCTATACACATAAGAAGGACGTGTATAGAAATCGGCCAAAATCTATACATGTTTTTGTCGAAACAGTTATTATTCTCATATTTTGTTGAAAAACAGGATTTTATCTAGAAAAACAGGATTATTCGGGTGTTCTGGTAGAAAAACAGGATTAAAGTCTAGGAGTCCCATGGGGAAATAAAAAACCTATTTTGAAATTTTAAAAATTGTAAAATTTTGAAATTCAAGGTCCAGCAGGATGATTTTAACTTTATTAATTTGCGGAAGAGGATAAAAATATTAGAGGATAATATTTAAATTAATTTGAAAAAATATAAGCGGAGGGCTACTATCATGAAAAAAATGGCATTGATTTTATTAATTTTTTCTTTATTAACTGTCTCTTGTGCAACGGGCAGCAAACAGGGGAATTCAAGGGACATAACTATTTATAAAGATGGGGAGAAAGCTCTTTGTTTTAAAGAGGATGGAAATATTTTAGGTTTTTTTGGAGAGAGGACATTAACCTCAAAGACAACGATTACTGATAATAATACTGGGATAACGACAGTTAATGAAGATACGATCACTCTTTCCAAGAATACTGTAGGGAGTATATTTTCTGCTGGCATTGGATTCGTCACAGCATATTTTGTAGGGAAACCATAAGGTGTGAAAAATGATATTTAAGTTATTTAAAAACGATTAAAGAGGCGAAAAAGCTTTTCGCGCAGATAATGACAGAGGATCAAGTGCAGGAGGACAGTGAAGCTCCTGCGGTTATTCCTGAGGCTCCTGCACAAGTGCCTGTTAAAGAGGATGAAAGGGATATTGATTATTTGTTAAATGAGTATGATCTTTTGCTACAGAGTTTAATTATCAATGAGTTCAATCCTGAGCTTATAGATTTAAAGGTAAAACCATTAGATCCTCAATCAGCATCGAGGAATATAATAAAGAAAATGTTAAATGTATTCAACAAGAACAAGAGTGATACTGGTCTCAAGAATTTCATTTCAATGTTAGAGGCATGGCCGTCCGACACTGTCGCTAAAGATGCGAGGAAAAGGATATGGGCTTTTGTAAAAGCGTACAAGTATCAGGCGATGATAGGTCGAGGTGTTAATCCAGTAGGTGATACGATGAGATTAAATGACATGCTTAGAAGGAATAAGTATCTTAATGATCCTAGTTTAATGGAAAAGTTTAAGGATGCCATCAGAGAGACGTTAGTTGGAAAGATCGACATGAATTACATTGATGATTTTATTCGTGGTGTTATAAAATTTGAATCATTCAACAATAGTGCTATTCTTGATCCTGAGGAGAAGATGCTGAGTGCCAAAGCAAGAGTCATGGAGAGAGTTGCCAAGTATGATCGAGAGAGACTAGAGAGATATATTTGGCAGTATTTTAAAAAAGTTGGTCGTTTTGCTCATAAGGATTCAAAATATTGGAAGAAGACTCCTGATTATTATTTGACTGATGGGTATAAAGAGAGGATGTTTTCGCGGGAAGAAGGAAAGGAAGCTTCTGTGTTTAATTTAAAATTTTATAGACAGAGCAGTCTTATCTAAAGACATTCGGGTACATAAATCTAATATTTCCAGTGAGTAATTTTTTCTTGACTTAATATCGTGTTATTTCATAGGATTATGGATGGAAGATACTAACTCCTGAGCAATGTATTTTGCTTCATGAAAGGAAAAGGTCATGAAAGAGAACATGATTGGCGAGGCGATCATAAAGTCTCGTGGTAATCTCAAGTTAACGCAGGATGAGTATGGTTCACGTTACGATGTTTCTGGTCCTGCCATCTTTAAGTTTGAGAAGGGTTTTGTGAAGCCGAGCTTTGAGTTGTGGATAAAGATGAGCAAGGACATGGACATTGATGAACGTCGAGCCGTGCTTATTTTTTCGCGGACGAAATTACCTGATGAGTATGCCCATTACATTGAGTTACTTCCTTCAAGGAGTCCTCGAAAGACGGACAAATCAAAGGGTATTGATTACAGCAAATGTTCCAGTCGGGAAGAGATCATTGATTTGATAAAGACAGACAAGAAGATGCCCAAAGAAATGAAGGATTTTCTGTCTGATGATGAGTTATGGGGATTGTATCGTCCCAGTGGTTTGGAGATCGAGACAGTCAAGGATTTGTTTTCTCTTTTAGGGAAGGGTACTGTTGCCGACTATCGAGAGGCACTGTATTTGGTGAGGAAGTTTTCTCACACTGTATAAGGCTTAGAATCCCCTCTCCTTGTTAAGGAGAGGGGATTCATTCATATATAAAGAATAGATGGGAGAAGGGATTTTTCTTTCCCGCGAATTTTTGTATCAGTCCCAAACGATCATAAGACCAAGGATTGCCCAACCGATACCTGTTTGTCCGTGAGTGAAGTACATGCAAGCGGTTCCCATTGCGCAGACGGCGATAGAGGCAATAGATTTTGCCCAATATGATTTCATTTTATTTTTCCTTTATTATCGTTATTTTGGATCATATCAGCAACGAGTTCTCCTCGATTTGTAAGTACTATTCATTTTATACTCTTTCTAGATTAATTAATGGGAATTTCCATTTATTTTTAATATTTCTCCGTCCAAACTCATAATGACAGATAATCTCTCAGTGACTATAGCTCCAAAAGAGTTAGTCCCTCTATAAACTATAGTTATTCTCACTTCATTATTCCCTAGGTAATGTGAATCTGTTTTTACGTATTCAAATGATTTTGGATTTTTCATACCCTCTTTGATATATTCTTTAAGAAATATGGTCGCAGAAGATTCTAGGTCATATTGCTGTTGTGCAATACTTTTATAGTATTTTTCTTGATTATTTCCAGTTTCATCTACAGGAATCATCGATACAAATAAAATAAGTAAAGCCATTGTCACTATCATTCCGATAAAAGTTAAAATAAATTTTTTAAATGTCATTTTCTGCATATTTGGTCTTTCTTTTAAAAAAGGTTTTGAAAATTTTAACAAAGCAATAAATGTAAAAAATGAAAGAGTTAGAGAAATACATTTGAAAAAATATAAATTGTTTTCATCAAAAACAATTGATGAAGAAATAAAAAATGCAAATAATAAAATACAAATAATAAAATACAAACATAGACTTTCCATTTAGATTTTTTTCTATTATCAGAAATATTTTCTGTTTTATTATCAAAATCAAAATCATCGTCAATAAAATCATCGTCAATAAAATCATCGTCAATAAAATCATCGTTATATAATCTCATTTTTTACTCCATACTAATATATGTATGATCATAGTCCAAGCCCCAAGAATACAGATAGAAAATATTTAGGAAAATTCAAAACAATAGTAGTTAAAATGATCAAAACCAATAAAGTATACATAGTTTTTCATTGGTCGCCCTCCTTTTATTCTCTGATAGTATCAAAGATAGATGAGGAATGCAACTTTTTTTATATCGCCAAGGATTTTTCAGCGTGAGGATAGTATTAATATGATATATTGATATTAGGCGGTGAAAAATGGCCTCTGAGTTTGTGGTAAAATGCTGTTGGTGTCAAGAGAGTTTTGTTATAGAAGAATCTGGTGAGGGAAGTATTCTTTTTTGTTCACCAGCTTGTAGTCTTGAATATAATTTATATATTCGAGACAATCGGTATAAGATTAGCAATAATAGAGATTTTTCATGGGAAGGCATTTGGGATAACGTAGTTAGGGAGTTAGAGGAATAAAAAAAATTTTTGGCGAGAGACACGGCTGAATTAATCTCGTTTGTACTTGCTACGCATAAAAATGGAGTGAATAAAAGAAATGTATAATTTAAAAAAAATAAAAGAACTTGGGAAAAAAGCCCAATTAACAGGTGACAAATATCAAAGTGTTACAAAGCAATTTTTGATTTCAAATACTGGTTTATTTTTAATTAGTGGAATGGCAGAAAAAATTTTTACAGACCTAAACAATGTTATAGAAGAAGTAAAAAGTGGCAGAGTAGGAGCAGAGGAATTAGAAGCCAGACTCCTTAATGTAAAAAAGAATGTTATCGATATAAAGACCAATGCTGACGAAACTAGGCAAAGAGCTACAAGTTTAAAACAATAGATTTGTATTTTAATTTCAGAGTTATTATTAATGCTATCTCCCTGAACAGAGACTGATGTCCGTGCCTTGTTAATTTCGTTAATATCCTCTAGCATAAGACCTTGAGACTGAATATATTCTAGAATAGCGTATTTAACTTCGTCTCCTGTAAGTGAGAATTCCAGCTTACGACCGAAACATGTTTTGAATTCTGATTTTTTCATAATTATCTCCCTTAGATACTTGGGGTTATTTCCCGCGAATTTCTATAAAATCTTCAATCATTTCGAAATTGTCTTGTGACAGATAGACTTTTTGATCAGAAGTCGTCATTGCCAATGAAGCAAATCTTTTAAGACATTCTAATTTTCGTATTTTGTTTTCTTTTCTAATTTTGTTTATTACATGTTCGTTACTATATATGGACATTATTGAACCATTTTTAATTATATTTGATATATTTTCTTCAAGTTTAGTAAATTCTTCTTTATAATTAAAATGAATTTTTTTCTTAAGAAATCCAAAAGATATATGTTTTTTAATAAATAAATTATAATAAATCCATTTTTTATTTCTTTTACGTTTTTTTTCGATTATATCATATCTCATGAAGTCTTTTCTTTCATGTTCGATAGAGATAAAACCTTTATCACAGGCTTTAACGATTATATCGGCATCAATAACAATATATGAACCTAGTAATTTATTAGGCATAATATTAATCCTCTTGTTTTTCTAGTAATGATATCAGTTCTTTGAGATCATTTTTAATTTTTATTATTTCATTCTCCCATATATGTAATTGTTCTTCAGGCATCTTGTAATTTGCTGGATTTGCTGGATTTTCTCTATTCCATACAGCAATCACTTCTTCATCTGTAGTCAAGACAATAACCTTATCGTCATCGTCTCTATCTTCGTCTATGATTTGGTCACATTTATAACATTCTATATATTTCATTTTACAAATATCGTCAGTTAAAAAGTTATTGCACTCGTTAATAACGATATTCTCGTTTCCACATCGAATACATCTATTTATCTTCATAATTTATATACCTTTGTATTTTTTTAAATTTTTCTTCTGATAATAATACTTTAGAATTTGATTTAATTTTAGATATTTTGGCCATATCGATAATTAAAATTATTGCCTTTATATACCCTGAATATTGGTCATTAATGTACTTAAAATTATAAGTATTTTTTTTATATTTTTCTACAGTTTCTTCAAATGATAATCTTTTTATTTTTTTGGTAAATAATTTTAATAATGGATATTTTTTTGTCAATATAGAATAACGATTAGCAATTTTATTAATTTTCCTTTTTTCTTCATAAATATACTTTCTATATTTATTTAATTTTTCTTCTCTACTTAAAATCAAATCTTTTATTTTTAATTCACAAGCATCAATCAATATATCTGCATTAATAAAAACAAACGAATCGATCATTATCTATATCTCCTTTCTGATCTCCATTTTAATTCTTTTTTTAATTCTTTTTCACACCAATATATTTTTTTCCCTCTAACCTTTTTTTTAGCAAGTATTTTTAATTTTTCTATTTTTTTAAGGGCATCGGTGCATTTCTCCCAAGTATCGGCGTACATTGTATCCCATTTTCTATTGGTATTTTCAAGAAATTCTAAATCGTCAGACTCAATTATTTCCAACGGAATCTTGATATTTTCTTTAAGCCATGGACCGATATGTTTGATTACTATCGGAGAATTCTCAATAATTGTTATTGATTTACATACTCCCACGACATTAATATATTGAGCGACGAGACCTATGCCTAAGCCAAGGACAAGACAATGACCATGCATTTTTAATGCACCATAGATCATGTCTCTTTCTTCATTTATATCATTTCCCATCCAAAGCTTAAAACCATGACGTTGTGTCAATCGACATAATCTTCCGGTTTCATTATAATCAAGCTTCCAGCCATCTTCTTCGAATTCTGGAGGCATTGGCAATCTGGCATATAAACATTTGTTTTCAGCTTCATCTATCATTTGTTTTGATCCATTTTTTTTACAGGAAGAGTTGGGATTCGTATTGGAGTTGACCAGTGATAGCCACCCCAGCAATGAGCGGGATTGCACCACAGACCTTTCATATATACGCAAGTTCCAGCGTATTCTTTATCCGTTGTGGCTAGATGGTACAAACCGCTTTCTTCAGGATTACCTTTAACCCAATCCCCTTTATACTCAAAACCTATTTCTGCAAGGTCTATAATTTCGTCAAGGTTATCATATATCAAATTGTCTAAATAATCAAGTGGATAGAAATTAATAATATCATTGTCTTCTGAATGATATAATTTTCGTATCAGTTTAAGTTTTTCCTTATCCATTATATTTCCCTTTAATTTTTATTTTATAATATCCAAAACATTTGTTTTCAGGGTTTTCATCCAGACAGTAATTACCAAAAGAACGAGAATGTTTACACTTTTCAAAAGAACGATATATACAATTCTGGCATTGTTCTGGAATGAAACATTTATCCAATGGCCATTCATTTCGTTTTGTTCTAACTAAAACGACCGAAGTAGAATCCATTTTTTTTTGAAAAACAGGAATATATAACTTGTAGCTCATGATTCCATTCATTTTATTTTCCCTTTTTTTCGCAAAAAATAATAAATATTATAGTTTTTAATTATTTTATTCCTTTATTTTACAATTATTGTATTTATCTAAAATATATTTATCTAAAATATATTTTTTTATATTATTAATATTTTCATCTTTTGTAAAAACAGAAGACACATCTTGAATGATTTCTTTAAAAATTGGTCCTTGCTTATACCCAAGTTCAATAAGAACATTACCAGAAATTATCGGTGATTCTACTTTCATCTTTTCTTCACAAAGTTCAATTACTTTATCGACAATCTCATTACCAATAATTCCTCTTTCAAATTCCAGTGCTTGAGAAAGTGAAAATTTTTCATCTGAAAAATCTATTTTAGATGGAGGATTTTTCTCTTTTATATTTACTTTTTCAAGAAGTTTATAAACGTCTCCACAAAACGAATCTATTTTTGCATCACGATGAGCATTTTTATTTTCAGCAAGGTCCATTAATTCTGATCCGTATCTTGGGCTAGACGTTAGCCAAGACACAAAATCTTCAGGAGAATCATATATATGGCTTATATCTTTATTCAGACACAATAGTTTAAGTATCGTATCTAGGTTTCTAGACATTTCTATATAATAATTTTGTTTTCTTTTATCCGTAATATGCAAAAGAAGACCTTTTGTAGAAAACTTATAGCCAATAGATCTTGCAAAGTGGCCTACAGTCGCATTGAACACAATAGGATTGCTATAATAAAATTTTGTAATCTCATATTCTTCTGGATCGTTCACGCAGATAAAATCTACCTGATATAATGGCGTTTTACTATTATCTGTAGGTCCAAATGGGTATAGAATATGAACCATATTCCCGTTTGTTATTCTGCGGATATTATTCCTGCTCACATAATCATAAAGTAATTCAAGGCTTCTTTTATTTTTGAGGACGACAAAATCTATGTCGCCGTTATCTTTCTTGTGAGAAAGGTTACAGTTTGAAACCATTTCGCATTGATCAAAAAAACAAGCATATTCGTCCGAGACACATTCCGATAATCTCTGGATATGATGATTGGGTATCCTGCTCGCTGGATTGATTCCAGTTATCTTGTCAGTAAAAGTTTTCCCACCCATTTTATAATCCTTTCTCAGATTCTTCTATTATACCTAGAAACACCGTTCTTTTTCAAGATGTAATTTAGATTCGCCAAATTATTTTCCATTTCAGACAAAAGTGTCTTATTTTTAATAACTTCTGGAAATTTCCTTAAAATTGTTTCGTTGATATCATGGGCTTCTTTTATATGGGGAAAAACGTCGCACAATAATTCTTCAATTATTTCATCTTGCTGTTCTTCTTTTGATGCGGAAAGTTCATTTTCAAGATTCTCTAAATCTCCCTGAAGATCATCCATTTCTATTTCTAATTCATCTTTTTCTATTTCTAGATGATCAATTTTTTTATACAATGATTCAATTAATTCTTTATTAGATTTTTCATTAACTTTAAATTCTTCTATTGTACGGGTAAGATCATTTATATAGTCGTCTTTACTTTCAATAATAGTTTCTTTTTCATAGATAATTTTTTCAAGTCTATTTATATCTTTTTTAAATTCTTCTTCCCCCAAATTATAATTTTCCATATAAAATCTCCTTTTATTGTATACTATCTGGAGTATACTCTTTTTTTATCATAAGTCAATCGCCAATATAAAAAAAAAGAGGGAGAAAAAAAATATCCCTCCCTCTTTTTAGGAATCATATGTAGTTATTCAATATTAATAACTCGCACTGACCCCTTTTCTTTATTATCCACAATAATTGGAATAATAATTTCAAGTATACCATTTTCTAGCTTTGACTGCAAACCATTCTCGTCAAAATTCACAATATTTTTATCAATATAGAATTTTCTGATGAATGATGATGATCTTAATTCTTTTAGTAGAAACTTAGAATTATTATTTTTTGTATTATCTTCTTCATTTTTTTCATATTTTACAGTCAAAGATGATTCGTCAGTTTCGTATATAACACGAAGATCTTTTTTATCAATTCCCGGTACAGATAATCTATAAATTATCTTGTCATTTTCTAGGATAACGTCCGCTTTAGGATAAATACTTTTTGATTTCAAAACGTCTTTGACTGATTGAGGATTTTTAAAAAATCCATCGAGGAAATCATCCATTAAATCTTCAAATGGTGATTTAAATAGATCTCGTTCAAAATTTGAACCAAATAAATTTTGTTGAGAACTTGTTGTGAGGGGTGAGAAAACAGACACTAATGATTTGTTTTTAGATACCATAGTAGTATCCTCCATTTTAAATATGTTTATTTTCATGACGCTCCAAGGCTGTCATGGCGATCAAATCCTCTCTAATGAGATTGATTATGATCTAAAAAATATATACGATTTTTTTCTATTTTACACCTTCAAAATTTTTAAAATATTGATTAGTTTCTTCAATTATTTTTTCTGCATTTCTAATTTTTGGTGATTCAAAGACACTCATTTCGCATTGGTTAGGGAAAAGATCAAGAATTCCATCAAAAGTTTTGATTAATTTTTTTGATTTTCTAAATATTTCTCTTTGAGCAGAGATTGCTTTTTTCTTACTTTCTTCAGCTTCTTGTATTTTGATGGTGAGTTTTTCTATTTCTTTTTCCATATAGCTCATTTCTTTTATATATGAATTTTCTATATTTTCGATAACAGCAGATAGATTGTGATTCAAATCAGATGTCTCAAATAAATTGAGACAGATAGGACATTTAATTATTATTTTATCTTGCATCTTTGCTCCCAAAAAAAAGTAGTCTACCGATAACAATATACCAGTAGACTACGATCAAATCAACATTGGCGATTAATCTTTGTACGGATCCCTTATATCCGGACCTGCCATACAAACTCCCAATGGCGTTAAAGTATGGACAATGTTTATTGTACCTTCATGATGAGCAAGGACTTCAGGGAGCCTCTTATAAGCCTGTGGGGACTCGTCAACGTCTGCCCCACGTAGTTCTACATTCTTTTCTCGTAACCATGCATTCATGTCTTCACGAGAAATCCTTGGTTCTCTAACAACCCTTCTTTCATTGGTTTCTTTATCAAATTTTATTTTACCCTTAGCTTCCATTCTCCCCATAACACGGCCAGCGCCATGTACGGTAGAATAAAGAATACCTTTGCTTTCTTCAGATTCGACACCTTCAAGAATAACAGAAATGTCTCCCATAGAACCACCAACAAAACATTTTTGTCCGGGGAAAGCTGGCGTCGATCCTTTCCTTACAACATAGATATCTTCGCCAAAATGATTCTCTTCCCAACAATTATGGACGACTATTCCTTCACAAATAAAATTATGGTTTACATCATCTATTTCGATATCAAATACCTTTTCTTTATGATCAGAAATTTCTATTTTTTTTATATATTGTGCAAAAAAATTATTTGGCAAATCTAGATATCCTATTTTACTTTTTTGAAGATCATGTTTTAAATTAATTTCTTTAACATTTCTTTGATTTTTATTTTTAGTCTGATGCCATAGTTTTAAGAAAGATGAACTAAAAGCGTCCAAAAAGAAAGAATAAGCGAGATGCTCTCCAAAATTAGATTTATAATTTATAGTCAATATGTTTGTGCAGTGCAAACCTATCCCAATACATAATTCCCTTAAATCTTCTACTAATCTTTTACTTGCAGCGCATATTTTACATCTTCCATTGTTTTCGTTCATGTCTTTTTTATATACATACCCGTCAGCATCTATATAACCCGAAATAAAGCTTATCTTTTCTTTTCTATTTAGATTAAAAACAAAATTAGGAAACATCCTTTCTTTTGATTTCATCCCTATATTCCATTGTAATAAATTAATATATACTTCTTTGTTGGAAGAAGAAAGGCCAAAAGCTCCTTTTTTATTATTCCCCCATTTTGCCATTGGGAATATTTCTTCTAAAAGTTTTTTATATCTAATCGTAACTTCTTCTTCCTTATTCCCTATTGCCAATCCAACACTATATCCACAATTAAAAGGATTTTTTCTTAACCACCCATCGCCAATAAAAGCCCCTAGGAGCCTAGATTTTTTTAAACCAAAACTATTTTTTTTATTTTCTTCATGATAATTATGGGAACAAACAACAATGTCCTTTTCTTTTAGATCCTCTGCTTTTTTCCATATGTATTTTCCTACTCTTTTTTTATGCCATTTTCTTGTTGGGTGGAAGTCTTCCGTCACTTCAATAGTTAGAATGGGATGCTCTGGAGAACATCTTATTTCCCTATTTCTAGTTTTAATTGAATATATGATTTTTTCGCCAGTTTCTATCTTATTTTTGACTTTAGTTTTATAAATCCCCTTTTCTTTGTCAAAACTGAAAACAATGTCTCCTTTCTCTATTTTATCTATGGTTGTCCATCCTGTAGGAGTCGGTATTTTTTCTGTAGATGGGATACAGAAGTTATGATGATTGTGAACTTCCTCAATGATTTTTGCTCCAAGGATATCTGCCACTTCCTTACATATCCAGTTTCTTCCTGCGTAAGCGTATTCTCCTGCAATTTTCATTGCACGGTAATAGTCTTTGCCAAGAGTCGAATCCATGCTAAGGACACACGGAGGCTCATCCATTGCCTGAGGAGCATTTGCTTTTTCAAGAAAATAAGTAGCAATCTTATGGCCGAAACCACGAGATCCACAGTGAATACCGATCCAGATTCTGTCCAATTCATCGGAGAATACATCAACGAAATGGTTTCCGCTTCCAATTGTTCCCAATTGTTCAGAAGCCAGTTTATGAAGATCTGCCATTGGCTGGTCGGACCAGATATCTCCATCATCAAGTAATGGTGATTCTACTGACGACTGGTTTATCCTACCGACGCCAAAAGAAATATTTTTGAAAATATCGTCCATAATCTTCGAAATATTCTTGCGGACATCAGAAGCGTCAGCATCAATAAGTACAGCCTTATTACCGCAATTACCCGTGATGATTACTTTGCCGTTTCTTCTCACAATCAGGTATCCTGTTGGAACAGTAAAACAATAGTGGAATCCATCTATTGGGCTTACCCTAACTATTTTTGATTTTCTTCTATTTTTGGGATTAGTTTTCATACTTACTTTTGTGCTATCGTAAGCAAAAACTCTATAGTCTACTCCACCTTTTCTTTCGGATACATCGATTAATGTCCTTTTATTATTAGATGAAAAGGCATATTGAATAAAGTCTGCAAAATCTTTGTTTCTAGTATAAAAACATTTATTTTTATGATTGCCATCCCAATATAAACATTCTTCTGTAATAATGGACAATTGTTCTGCATTACATTTCCAAAGTATTTTGTAACTCTTCTCTTTAATAGGTGAATTAAAGTAAAAATTTGTATATTTACCATCCCTAGATTCAGGAGTAGATTCCGTGTATTTTATTTTTGCATCTTCTAGTAATTTTCTTGCTCTATCTTTTTTTCTATCTTTTAAGACAGAGACAACACAGTTCCCAGTATTTTTGTTTCTTATATAGCCATCGGCATTTACCATAACAATTACTCTTAAAAAAGAATCTTTAATATCTAGTTTGCTATTTATTTTTATTTTAAAAGATGTATTAAATTTATAATAACATCCCGTTGTAGAGTTGTCGTGCTGTTTTACGAAATCTTTTGCAACCATATCAAAATAATCATTTTTATAGGGTTTGTATAAGAGCAGCTTATGGTCTCCAGAAACCATATGATCCATATTTCTAGAAGATAAATGGAAAAAAGATTCATCAGATTTTTTTTTAATATAATTTAAAGGTTTAGTGAAACTTCCTTCATTATTTTCTGGCGAATATTGGCAAACTTCTTCTCCATCATAATCTTTAAATTTTATCCATCCTTCTGGAGATAAAAATTCCGTATCCCCATCAACACAAGCGATATCGTATCCAACTCCACTGGGGCTGACGGCATTGCTGTACCCGACAACACCACCAATAGGAATTTGGTAGCCATAGTGGCCATCCCCCATGATAGATGCGTATCTTGCTCGTGGATCAGACAAACAGTTCTCTATTTGAACGATAGCCTTAGGGTCAATATCGCCAAAGTATTTGATTCCGCTTTCAGTTTCTTTATACATTTTCGTTTCTCCTTCGTCTTTAGCTATCATTATAGTAGCACATTCTAAAAAAGATGCAACTTTTTTTTCCGCCAAAAATAAAGTCATGGTGTATGCTGTTTTCTATCGTATCTATTCAGGTATGACGAAAAAATATATACAGGAGAAGAATATGGATAATTGGCTTTCAGATCAAATTGAGATATGGGAAGAAAAATTAAGAGATTTGTATTCAAAATCACGAATTGAGAATGAAAAATATATCAATGAGACATGTACTGATTCGGAACATTACTCTACTGTTGGAAATTTCTATGATAGAGAAATAAATATTTGTTCGGCTTATATTGATGCTTATAAGACAGTCCTTGATAAGGTTATTAAAAATAAATGATAAAAGCTACTTTAATTATTTATTATGAAAAAGGGACAGATCTAGAAAAATATGATGATCGTCCTTTCTCTATAGAAGATTGCGCTATTTATATTAAAAATAAATGTATAAGAATATACCATCAAAATATAGATGATTATGGAGACAAAATATACTCTAATTCTATTAGTTTTTTAAAAGCATTAAAATTTCTTGGGTTAATAGATTGTATAAAGAAAAAAAAAGTTATAAAAAAAGACAATCTTAAAATAAAACCGAGAAAATTATATAATATTAAAGACGTTCTTCAAAAAGAATTTTATTCAAACGGTTATATTCCTCCGTATATCAATGTTGGAGAAAAGATGAGGATCGACGGAGAAGATGTCATTGTTTCGATCACAATTGATGATCTAGAAAATGGGATTACCGACTCTCATAGAGAAATAGCAAACAAATCATTAAACAAAATAAAAGAATGGACATACTCAAAGGAAGAGAAGTAACAGATGACTAAATATATTTTTGTGACAGGTGGAGTTATCTCTGGTCTAGGGAAGGGGATAACTTCTGCCTCTATTGGGGCATTATTAAAAGAAATGGGTTATAAAGTGTCTATAATTAAATGTGATCCTTATTTAAATATAGACCCCGGTACGCAAAACCCATTTGAGCACGGTGAGACCTACGTTACCCATGATGGAATGGAATGTGATCTTGATCTTGGTCATTATGAAAGGTTTTTAAATTCAGAAACATGCAGAATGTCAAATATGACATCTGGCCAAATATATGAAACGATTCTGGGGAAAGAGAGACGAGGAGATTTTCAAGGCCAAACAGTGCAAGTAGTTCCTCATGTCACCGAAGAAATACAAACAAGGATTATTCGTCTTGGCGTAAATAAAAAATCTGATATTGTGATTTGCGAAATTGGCGGTACAGTTGGCGATATTGAGAGTCTTCCCTTTTTGGAAGCTATTAGACAAATGCAAAAAAAGGTTGGGAGAGAAAATTGTTGTTATGTTCATTTAAGTTATGTTCCTTATATTTCTTCTTCTGGTGAAGTAAAAACTAAACCAACACAACATTCAGTTAAAGAATTAAGATCGATTGGAATTACTCCAGATATCATTATTTGTAGAACATCAAAAGAAATTGACTTCAATTCAGAATTGAAGAATAAAATTTCTATTTTCTGTGATGTTGATCAACAGGATGTCATTGAAGGAAATGATGTCAGTGACATTTATGAAGTTCCTCTTAATTATTATAAGCAGAAATTACATCTGCGCATCTGTGATCATTTGAAGCTTAATAAAAACATAGAATGTGACATGAGTAAATGGAAGGCATATATAAAAAAACAATGTAAAGGTGAAGTTAAAATTGGTATTGTTGGAAAATACATTGGATGTCAGGATGCCTATAAATCCATTGAAGAATCTTTGAAACATGCGGCTAAAAAGAACGGTGTTAATTTAGTAATATCAAAAATAGATGCTGAAAATATACCTAAAACTAAGATGGGAGATATTACAAACTGTGATGGACTTCTTGTTCCGGGAGGTTTTGGCAAACGAGGATTTGAAGGTAAAGTAGACGTTGCGTCAATAGCCTATACTTATAAAATACCATATTTTGGAATTTGCTTAGGTATGCAAGCCGCAGTAGTCGCTGCTGCAAGAAGGTCAAATATGCTTGAAGATGTCAACTCTACTGAATTTGATCCAGATTGTAATAATCCAGTAATATGTATGATGGAAGAACAGAAAGCTATCACTGATATGGGAGGCACGATGAGGCTTGGTGATTACGAATGTATTTTTGTTGGAGATGAAAATAATATTGCATTAAAGTCGTATGCTAAGGGATATGATTTTTTAGATTATAATTTCAGTATTATAGAGAGACATAGGCATCGGTATGAATTTAATGAAGAATACGAATCTATCTTAAGTACAGATGCATGTGGAATAGTTGTTTGTGGAAGAGACAAGAAAACTGGATTAGTAGAAATTATCCAAGGGATGAATCATCCTTGGTATATTGGTGTCCAGTTCCATCCTGAATTTAAATCAAGCCCATTAAAACCTCATCCATTATTTGTGGATTTTATTAGATCAGCCAAAGAAAATAGGAGTAAGAAAAATGAAGAATAAAAATGAGATTGAAAGTCTAGAATTGAATATGTTTAATTTGTCAGAAAAATGTGGGGAATTACAAATTGAGTTACTCGAATGCATGATATTATGCTCTAGTATCAAAAATCACACTAATATTATAAATAAATATTTATGTAATAAAGATAGTTGTGATAAAAAAGATATTCCAAATATAAATAAATTACTTATGAATATTAGAAAATTAAAAAGATTAATAACAGAAGGTAGTGAATCTTGTTTTGATATTGAAGAAGTCCTAAAAGAGATAGATGTTATTGAAGATGAATTTGATAGGAAAGATTAGGGAGACTATTAATAACATGGATAAAGATATAATGAGAGATGGAGAGACTGAAGAGGAAGCTGAAATAAGAAAAGCAAGAAAAAAAGAAAGAGAAACTGTTTGTACTGAAGAAGAATTGGCTTTAATGAATTCTATCTTTGGTGAAGAGATAACAACTCCAGAGCCATCGACAAGGAAGATTCCTCTTAAATGGAAGGACTATGATATTAAATGGTGTGGGAAATGCAAGACATATATTATTGCATGTTTTTACTGTTATGGCACTTCGTGCAATGGTTTTGGGTGTAATAAATGTACAAAAGATATAGATGATTTTAAACAATGGTTAAAAGACGAAGGTTATAGGGGGAAAAATGATGTTTAATTTTTTTAAAAGAGAAATGCAGTTAGAAGAGGAAGAGAGATATATCCCTATTGGTAGAAATTTATTAAGAGTTGATAATATAAAAAAATATAAAGATAATAATATTTTATACAAAAAGAAAGTTGAAAGTAAAGCATTCATTATAGAAAGGAGAGGATGTATTCCAGATTCTATTACTAATTCAGAAGATGTTTTAGTCCCTTTATTTGAAATAGCATGCAAAGATACCTATGGAATAATAAATAAAAATATTTCATCAAGAAGAACAAAGGCAGAGTTAAGGGAGAAAATATCTAAAACTGAAGACGGAGAAATAATAAGAATAATTTCTGGATCTTGCATAGAACACAATACAATAAGGGTAACTAAAGCAAATAAAGAATCTATTCTTATGGCTATTGGTATTCTTGAGAACAATCATGTTGGTGCTAAAAATATTTTGATCAATCCATTATCATCGGTATATTTTAGGACATTAGATAAAAAAATATTTAAACCCTATTCTTATCGAAAATACAGAAAAACTTCTTGTTTAGGAAAATTATTAGGGGCAAAAGTATGGGTATCAACAAGAATGCTTCCACAAATAATTTTGTTTCTTCCAGACAAAAAATATTTAGGAGTCTTACCTATTAACCAAAAAACTAGTTTTAGGGTATTTGATGAATTAAATAATCTAAAAGAAAGTATTGTTGCATGGGAATCGATTGGAATATGTCTTTCTAATTCTGATAATATTGTTAAAATTATAATAGACTAAATTAATAAGAGATGCTAATTTTAAAATTAGCGTCTCTCATTGTAAGCTATTAAGTGTATCTAAAAATTCTTTTAATGACATTTCAATTGTCTCTGAAAATCTTCCTATAGCATTACGATATTTTGGCTTTAAAATAACAGTATCTTTATATATAGTAATGATATAATGTACGTCGTTTAGTGTTAACTCTGTTTCTCCATTAAAAATTGTTGGAAATCTTTTATTTATTTCTTTCCTTATATTCATTATATTATCAAAATGTTCTGGAGTATTTCTATCCTTCTCTTCTTTTATTTTTTTTATCCTTTCAGAATCTCTTCCATAGATAGCTTCTATTGGCATGGGGCTTTGATTTCTTTTGCTTAATTCCAGCAAATCCATTGTTTTATATTTTTCTTTTCCAACTATCTTTAGTTTATTTAAATCTTCTTCGGGGACAAAGACTTCTGAGGCAAACAGCATTGGATTTCCTTTAGCGTCTCTTTGTGTATTCCTCCATCTTTCATAATCTCCCTTTGTTGTCATAACTTTGTATAGATAAAGCGTTCTATATATTTCCTCATTATTACCCTTACCATTAGCTATCGCTGGTGCCCATTGTTGTGCTGCTTGTAGATTAGGAGAGAGAAAAATTCCTTTAAAACCGAATCTTTTTGATACATTAAAAATTTCACCAGTATGATTGGCACTGAATGTATTAAAATTCTCAGGGCTTATATGATATAGTATTTTTGGGGCATTATTATTTTTTGTTTGCGCTGTTTTATTATTTTTTGGTAATATTGTCGCTTGGATAGGGTTGAAGACAGCATAAATATCTGACATAACGGCTCCATCTACATAATCTTTAATAATAACTCCATCATAACCATTTTCTTTTGCGAATTTTATAATTTGACCAGTAGAATTGTGTGGATAAATATTTCCATCAAGTACATAAGGATTTTTAATATCAAGAGCGACCTTATAGACTAAATCTTCATGACTTTGTTCTAACAATATACCTTTTTCATTTTTTTCGAACATTTCATTATTTTTAGATATCATATTTCTAGCCAGTTGTTCTGCTTCTGCCTCAGTCTCAGAACCCGGAAGATTTATATCGTTATCATCTTCACCATAAAGAAGACTATAGTATGGTCCGTCTCCATAGACTTGATAGTTGTCTTCGGGGATATAGAATTCTCCTCCTTCGATTTCAACTGGATCTGTATAGAACATTGCATTTTCGAACGATGAAGTAAACCAGAAAGCCTTTTGATCGTCTCCCATACTTTCTGGACTAACTATTCCTGTTCCTATTAAACGGTTATTGAATGACGTTAGTCCTGTAGTTTTTGAACCATGAAAAGCTATGATCGGTCCTTTACTTTGTGCTGTTTTGTATTTTTTCAAATTAAATGACTGTTTTTTATTTTTTATATAATTTAGAAATTCTTGTTTTTTCTGAATACCGTTCAATGATACATAAACGAGTTTTTTTGTATCGCCATAAAATTCTTCACCATGCAAATCATTAATATTATAATAATTGTCTTCTATTTCCTTTCTAAAAGATTCAATTTTATTTTTATCTATTTGAGAGATATCATTAATTGAATTTAAGTGATTGTTAATATCATCTATACTAGATATCAAATCATCTCCCATCATTGAATCCACAATGCTATTTGAAGATTTGATAACATCATAAAAATTTTCATTAAATAAGTCCTTTATTTCTTCAAGATCATTACTTTCAAAAATATTAGCCATGTTCATCATATCATGTAGATTAGAACTTGCTAATTCAAAATAATCTGATGCCAATGACGGGATTACCTTAGGCTTTATTTCAAGAATATCTCCCTGTATTTCTTTGAAAAAATCATGATTAATATAAGCTCCTTTTATCATTTGAGGGAGAATATTCCTACTGTAGGCTAATTGTTCTTTATTCTCCCAATAAGAATTATCAATAACCAGAGATCCATCATCAGCAACAAGAATATATTCTGTAAGATAATCACCAATTCTATCAAAGATCACAGATTTTATTATTTCCCTATTTTCCCTTGTTTCTGGAATTTTTTTAATTTTAAATAAATCATTATAAAATACTTTAAACAAATTTTTACCACGAACAATATGTTCAATATCGGTATAATTATCTATTTCTTTTATAGACAATAAATGATGTGGTATAAATGTATCAGGATATATCTTCTCAAGAATACCTTTCATCATTTCTTCAATTTCTTTTTGAAAATTATATTCTGGAGAATCATAGTTGTCAGAGTCTTCAAACCAAGCCTGATCGTATCTGTCCATTTCATCATATCTTAAATTATTAACATATTTTTCTGGAATATAAATATCAAAAACAACAAAAAGATCACTATGCCCAGTTCTATCTTCCCATGTTGCATAGTTTAAAGCTGTTTCTAAAGACGGGGTTAAGTATACAGCTAACTTATTCGAAGTATTATCAACATCTCTTCCCATCTTTAGCCCATTCAAAAGTATGTCTTCTGCTTTATTTAAAACAGTTCCATGGAATAATCTTTCAATAGGGGCCTTTGCTGTTTTGAATAGTTTTAAATTAAATGATTTTTTATTTTTCATAAATCTTTCATAAGCAACATTTTTATTTTTAGGAACGTATATGAATTCATGTGGGTCGTAGTATGTTAAAAGTTCAGTTGGTTTTACTTCCAATGTAGAAATAACATAATCACCACTAAGGAAATCATCTCCATGTTTTTTAGCATAAGGATAACTTTCTGTTACATAAGCTCCGGGAAATATGTAACCTTCTTTGCTTGCTCTATATACTTTTATTGGTTGATTATTTTTTATTTTAGGAAGTAGACTCAGTGTACTTGGAACATTATCACTCCATTGGTGTTTTCTAAGAATATCGTTAATGGCATAATCGTCTCCCTTTGCAACGATATCATATAATGATTCGAAATCACCATTTTCACTAGAGAGTTCCATTACATTATGTGGAGATCTGCTTGAGCCTCCATCTGGAACTGGTATTTCCCATTTTTCAAATTCATCTATACTCATATCGTATGGATTAAAGTTCGATTCTTCTTTATTTTGTGAAGTTTTTATATTTTTAATATTAAAGGATTTTTTAATAGGTGTAATTTGAGATTTATCAACTACAAATATTGATCTTCCTAAATCATCGTTTGGTTCAGAAACATACGTTCCATCGTATCCCAATTGAATCATTCTCGAAACAACTTCCTTATTATCAAGAACGTCCCAATTAAGTCCCCCTATATCTACTGCTTCATATATCCAATCACTATTATATTCTGCATCTATTCTTCTTGTCTTAATATCAATATATCTTTTCTCATTTTTATCAGTCATGACAAGAGGTTCTAAGATAAATCTCAGGTCTCTTTCTTTCATTTCAGGTAATCTACTTATGCCAATTTGCGTATCTTTTGTTGGATCAAGCAATGGATTTCTTAAATCTAACCAAGCTTCATGAATATTTTCTCCATATTCTTTTGCGGAATCGACATTTTCTGTAAAGAAGAATCCATTTGCTGTAACTTCAAATTCGGAAAATAATATTCTTCTAATTCCGGGCTTTATTTCAAAATCATCAAATTTTTTATCTGTTCCGTGATACCCTTTTATTCTATTCGTTTCGCCATAGAACATATCATAATTCCAATCATCTTCTGGTGGTTCTATCGTTCCATCTTCATGTAATTTTAATTGAGATTTTTTTAAATTAAAAGATTTTTTTAAATTAAAAGATTGTTTTTTGATTACAGATATAATTGAGGGATCAAAAACCAACAATTGCTCTACTCCATAAACTGGTTCTTCCCATTCCAGAGCGTCAAATCCCATTGACTGGAGATGTTCAGTGAAATTTTTTTTCAAATCCATTTCACCTTTATTGCTCCAAAGATAATGCAAAACATCAAGCAATCCCATATCTTTTATTTTTTTTGGAGAGCCTCTTTGTAGCCAATAAGCAGCTTCAAAAATATCTCCCTGATATTTTTTATTTTCAAGTATTCTTTTTATAAAAGATAATTTAAATTTTTCATATTCATCTATTCTTTCTTGAAATGTTGGTCTCCAAATATTTATATTATCTGGCAATTCAACTTCGATTTTATTATCTAATAATAATTTTCTGTTTTTAACTTCATTTTCGAAGCCAGTATCATCATCTATTGATAAAAAAATTCCCATCGGTTCTTCTGCCATTCCTAAGCCAGCCCCTTGGCCAAAATAATCTAAAGAGAATCCTTCGTTTTCTATTTTTTTTTCATTTTCAGGGGATGTCCTATGAAAATATTTTGAAGATATTTTATATTTTTTTAAATTAAATTTTTTATTAGCAACTTTAATAGAAGACTCCCCGTCTTTAAAGTGATTGACAGCTTCTTCTGGGGAAACTCCGTCTGGATAAAGACCCTTTAGATGTACCCAAGCAATATTTTCAGCTTCTTCTGGATTCCATCCTTCTCCGATCAATATCCTTTTTACTTTTGTTGCCCACATCATAAAATCATTAGCGTAATCTGGAAAATATTTAAAATCAATTGTTTTTCTTTGGGATGTTATTGATTTTTCGTCTTTTTCAGATATTTTATAGATAAATTTGGCGCTTGATTTCATTAGAGTTTTCCTTTAGTATAATCGTATCATATATTAATACTTATTTTATATGCACTAATCCTTCTTTAAGTAGGCACAAAAATGACTATAGGAAATATAATTGATCGAAGAGAAAATAGCTACATTGTTGATTGTGATGCTGTTTTTGAACCTTCATGGCATGACAATTCTCATGAGAATTCAACAAAATTTAAAAATACTGATGATTTAGAAGACCTTTTTCAAGTATATCATTTGTATAACACAACGGTAGAGCAGGCGATTAACTATGTTGGTAGTACAGACACACCAATGACGATATACCTCTATGACAAGGATTCAAAACCCTGTGGATGATGAATATGTTTTATTTCGATGAACCGTTGGAGGCTGTTTGGCGCAGTCAAGAATATGATATCCCTATCATTATTACTGGATTTAGCAAAAAAGATCATGATTTATTTTTTTCTATAAAAGGTAGTAAAACGTGCATTCCTATAGATCAAATAGAGTTCAATGATAAAGATATACAGGAATATTTTAAAAAATAAAAAATGTTAATAAATAAAATAATTAATGGCAACTCTTTGAATGTATTAAAAAAAATAGAAGACAACTCTATTGATCTTGTTTTTACTTCTCCTCCTTACTTTAATTTAAGAAATTATTCAACCTCAGACGAAGAAATAGGTCGAGAAGAATCAGTTGATGAGTATATCGAAAAACTTATAGATATCATGAGAGAGTGTTGTCGAATTGTAAAGAAAAGTGGAAATATAATTATTAATATTGGAGACAAACATAAAGATTTGTCTTTATTATTAATACCCTATCGTTTTGCAATAAAATCATTAGAAGAATTGCCTTTAATTCTCGTTAATGATATTATATGGTCTAAATTAAACCCTACTCCCAGCCCTAATAAAAAAAGACTTGTATCCAGTAAAGAACCATTATTTCATTTTGCGTTAAGTAGTAAAAATACTTATAATATTTCTGAATTTCAAAAAAATAATATTAAGAAAGTAAAAAATAAAAGTAAAAACATAGGTAAAGGTTATTTTAAATTAATAGAAGAATCTAATTTAACTGAAAAAGAAAAAAATAATGCTAAAAAAGAAATAGAGAAGACAATAAAAGAAATTGAATATGGTAAAATATGTAGTTTTAGAATGAAAATAAGAGGGATTCATGCGTTGGCCTACGGAGGGCAAAAAGGGGGAAGGAATACACAAATACAAAATAATGGATTTACTATAATAAAAATGAATGGTGAATCTATGAAAAAAGATGTAATAGAATATCCGGTAGAAACTATAAAAGGCACTAACCATCCTGCAATTTACCCTCAAGAAATGGTTGAAGATCTCATTCTTTTGCTTTCAAACGAAGGAGACATAATTTTAGATCCATTCATAGGAAGTGGAACAACAGCTTTTGCTGCTATTCAAACTGGACGAAAATTTATTGGAATTGATATAAATAATGATTTTTGTAAAAGTGCCAAAGAAAAAATTGGTAAACTAATTAAAGAAAAAAATAATTTATTATTTTAAATAGAAGAAGATTCTTTTTTAATATATATCCAATCATTTTTATTTGATTTTTTAATATTTACCAATTTATTTTGTTTTTTACTATGTTTTATTTCTTTTATTTTATTATTTTCAATGTAATATTTAGCAAAGTCATCAGCTTCTTCTTCGTTGTATTCTTCTTCGCGAGATTCTTTAATTGCTTTATATAACTCTTTTACAATAGAAGCTAGGAGAATTAAAATAAATTCTTTTTTAAGATCAATTTCATCGTATTCTAAATCATTATTCATTTCTTTCAATGTGTTCATTGTTCCTTCTATGTCTATTCCTACTTCTGGTAAACAGCACGATCCTTCTAAATATTTAGCTACTGATCCAGAATCATTAACAAAATGAATTATAAAACTGTTAAATTCTTTTATATTAGAAATAAAATTTGTATTTATATTTTTATATATTTCTGAAATTATATCCTTATAATCTTCTTTATCTTCTTTTGATGCTATTTTTTTAAATTCACTAGAATCCTGAAGAATTCCACCATGATCGGGAAAATGACTTTCTACTGGATGAAAAACTAAACCTGATGGCCTCCCCCCCTGAAAATCTTCATAAATTTCAGGATTATCACATCTAACTCTTAAATCTAGTGAATCTGGGTCTTGAAGTTCACTTTTTACTTTAAATTCAGCCATCTTTTTTCTGATATTTGGGACAATAATTGCACTATGAGTATAGTTTTTTTCAGAATCTTCTTTTATTTCTTTTAAAAAATTATAAATACTATCCATCATTTCTTCTGTTTTTTCTTTTGAAGAAAAGGTAAGATGTTCGTGTTGCATAACTTGACCGATAAGAAGATTTTTTAAATGAAATGATATTCTATATTTATTGTCTCCCCAAGGAGTCATATCTAAATCCACATGTAATGGTGAACTATACTTATCGACAGCAGCAATAGTTAATTCTCTATGTGCTTTACTTTCAGACTCTAATTCTGGATTGCCATAGATATTTACGGTACCAGTATTATTTTGTATGTTGATATTTTGCATAAAATTATTCTCTTTATTAAATATTACTTTTTATTTTATTCTTTTTATCAATTATTTTTACCTTTAAAATCAGAAACTATATTCACTCCAAAGAACATGTGATGCAGAAACGACTTTACAAACATACGGGAATGTAACATATCCAGCACTAATTACAAGAGAATTTCCGGAGATAGACGAATAAAAGGAAATAGCAGGAGACATACTTGTTTGATGATTAATATCTATATTAGTGCTTACTTGTGTTACCGCATCCGATGTTGTAGTGCAATGAATACTCAATGTTGCTATGGCTCCATTAGTGGCCGCTGGATTTGGCATAATAACTATTTTAACTGTAATATAATAATCTCTTCGTTTACTAGCAGATGCTGGCTGAACAAGAGCTATTGTTCCTAAAGTAGACCATACACTACCATAGAAACTACCAGTAAAAGTATGCTGATATCTGTCTTCATGAACTTCTGTTTCTGCTCCCGCATTAGTATATACCTCTTCCAGTAATTCATTAACTGTATGTCCATGAATTATAAATTTTGCATCAGAATCTAAAACAGATCCGACTCCTGATACATAAAAACTGCTTGGAACGCTTACTGAAGTTGCCGAGATAGATAGAGTCGTATTGCTTATTATTGATCCTTTTAAATATAAATTATACCAAGGTCTTGTAGCAGTCCCTAGATTAATGTTTCCAGTACTATATGGATTTATTCCAGTAGAGGCTATTGTATAAGCATAATTTCCAGATATCTTTAAATATGAAGTGCCTGACCTCATATCCCAGTAAGTGTTATTATCGTTACCAAACGACGTAGCTGTCGTACTTACTCCCCAAACGCCTCTATTTGCTGTTCCATCAATTTTGAGGGCATTTGCAATAACATTGTTTGAATAAAGATTTGCCCATCTATGATCTGAGCTACCACAATCTATGGTATTGTCTGTTGACGGCCTTAATAATTGTTTAGTTTCATTGTATCCTGTTTTTGTGCATGCAAATACTTCTGTATTCTCTGCAAAAATACTGACATTTGCTCCAGCTTTTAAATTAAGATATGTTATCCCTGAAACATTGCCACCTGTAACAAGAATATCTCCTCCGACAGACAAATTATCATTGCATGTTACTACCCCATTTATATCGATTGACATGGCAGTTCCAGAACCAAATGTGTTATTGTTGACGTTAAATTCAATTCCTTTTCCGGAGATACCTTGAATAACGGCGTTTGTAGATATTGAATTATAACCAAAATATGCCCGTGCGTTGGGTGTTGTTGCTGTACGAGAAAATCCAATATATTGATTCCCTAAATATTCACCAGCATTATCCAATGAAACGGCTGGCGTAGCTGTACCGATTCCTACATTGCCTGATGTAGGCATTAAAACTAAATGACTATTAGAATAAGCGGTAATAATTGCTCTACTTCCAACGTTGTCATAAAAATTCAAATGGTCAGATGTATTTTTTTCGATAGACCATTTTGTATTTGATGCCGATTTAAATTGTATAGATGAATATTCTCCTCCAGAATCTAATCCAGAATTTAGAACAAGAATTGCATTATCAGTAGTCCCATCAATAGTCAATGTAGTGTCTGCTGACGATAGATGCAAAAGAGTTGATGGCACCGTTTTGCCGATACCGACATAACCAGTCTTGTCAATAGTCATTCTCACAAGAGGAACGTTTATTGCACCTGCGTTATTAGGTGTCGTAGCGAAGTCAATTGCCATACCACCAGATGTATCAGCCTCATATGCCTCTGTCCCACGAGGGAAAATACCAGCTAATAATTTTGGATTTTCTGTTGTCAATTGTGGATCAGTAGACATAAATTTAATTGCAGAGCTATATTTAGCTGTAGTTGAATTAATTCCATATGAAATAAGTTCTAAACCAGCCATATCCTTAGTAATTTCTGCGATACCGACACCCGTGTCTTGCAATCTTAAAATAGGTGTCAATCCATAAATGTGAGTTAATGTTTGTGGTGAATCTGTACCAATACCAACATTTCCAGTTACCAACAAATCAGTCCCAACGATCAATCCTTTATTCGTTACAACATTTCCACTTGTCCCTGATGTTAAATTAATATCGCCAGCGGAAAATGTCGTGGTAATTGTAACATCACCAGTAGAAGCGTTGTAGAGTTGTATGCTTCCATATTGTGATCTCGTCGAATTATATGAATACAACTTTTCGTTTGCGCCAGACCCAAATTCAATATCTCCCACAACATGTAATTTGTGCAATGGTGCGTTAATTCCAATTCCTACTTGACCTGTTGTAGAATCGACAATAAGTGTGTCGGTATCAACAGTTAGATCATCTGTGATGCTCACGTCTCCAGAAACCTCTAGTGATAATGATGGAGAAATAACACCAATTCCAACTTTACCTGCGAAATAGTTGAGAGCTACAGAATGTTCTTGATAAATTGCATGGTAATTAGTGATAGTTGCTGGACTAGCAGAATATGTTGTTGTTGGAAGATATAACCCTCTATAAGTTGTTAAAGATCCACCCCATTTCTGAAAATCAAATCCAATGGATAAACCATGTACAGTTGGTACAGAACTTGTTGTATAGCTATTTATTATCCTTTGCCCATAGATGACGCTTCCTGTTCCGTCATTATTTGTTGTTATCGAAGTATTTACATCCAGACCAATAGATATCTTACTCGTTAACGTCCAAGGGGTCTGAGTAAGAGTAATGGTAGCAGCAGAAACGGACGCATTTGCTGTATTTGTTTTAGTAACTGACAATCCTGTTAATACGCCTACAGTAGTTATATTTGAACTTCCTGCCCATGTTGATAATGCAGTATTTTCTACATTTCCTAATCCAACATCAGAAGAAATTAAACTTAAAGCTGGAGTCAAAGTATTAGCCACATCATCATAAGTCCAAGATATTTTAGTCGTATCTTGAATTAATGCATTGACTCTATCATCGACTCTTTCATCGGTATAATAAAGATTGGTGCCTTCTATTAAATCTGAAGTTGATGAAATGCCGATTTGTTCTTTTGTTACTGAATGCGGATTATTTACATTTATTAAATGATTGTCCCATGAAGAAATATTTAAATTTGAAGCAAATATATCTCCAGATATATTTGCATCACCGTAAACATCTAGTTCTTTATTTGGAGAAATTGTATTTATCCCTACTCTTCCCCCCCCTCCCAAACATATAATTTGATTAGTTAAAAAAGTATCCATAATTCCATAAATCAATGCCTTTTCTCTCGATGTTGATTCATCTCCTCTATCAATAGAATCAATTATTAATTTATAAGAACCAGTTTCATAATATCCAGAATTATATCCTAATCCTATATTATAAGAACCTGTATTTGAGATATTTCCAAAAGATCTAGCGCCAATGGCAGTATTTCTGTTATTTATATTACCAGATGATCCTCTTAGAGAATAATAACCTATAGAAGTATTATATGAACCATCGTTGACATAATACTGGCTATATGCTCCAAAAGATGTGTTATTTGATCCTGTCCTAATTGATGTCATTGTATATGATCCGATCCCAGAATTATTCACTCCCGATGTTGCGCCATAACCAGCTTTATATCCTGCATAAAAATTATCATTTCCTGAAGTGAGATTATATGCTGAATAGCTGCCAAAAAAAGTATTTCTTCCTCCAGAAGTTAAATTAACTCCCGACCCAAATCCAATCAATGTTAGTTTTTCGTCAGTTATTATTACTTTTGTATTTTTTACCGTTATATAGTTTGATGTTGTATTTGCTCTAAAATAAGACAACCCTATATCTCCAGATAATGTTGAATCGGAAGCGATATCAACATATTCTGTATCAATATTATTGTTTATATCAATAAGAAAATATTCATGATAGGAGCTATCGTTTGCTTTTGTCCTGTATATACGCCTTCCAATGACACGATTATCCAAAGATATAGGGATGGTTAACGTTACTGTATTGTTTCCATTGCCAGTTACTATATTTTTACTGTAATACGAATGTGTTTCTCCTATTTCTGTTATAAAAGTAACAGAATAATAATGATTTCCATCATCTATATTTCCGCCAGAACTAACTGATCCAGAAAGTGAAGAAGGGTCATCAACAATATCTATATCTATCCCATTTTGTGTAGATAATGATATTAAATTTCCAACTGTAGTTATATTAGAAGATCCAGCCCATGTTGATAATGCAGTATTTTCTACATCACCTAATTCAACATCACTTTTTGTGGTATTATGTGGATTTGTCCCGTCGTCTAAAGTCAAATCACTATGATTAGCTGTTCCCATATCTGTTAAAGAAAAAGTAGAAAGACTCATAGTCGGAGTTAAAGTATTATACCCATCATCATAAACCCAAGATATTCCAGTTCCATTTTGGATCAAAGATGAAACCCTATCATCGACTCTTTCATCAGTATAATAAAGGTTTATTCCTTCTGTTAAATCTGAAGTTGTAAATGTAGATATATTTGAAATAAAACTGCTGTCATTATTTAAGTCTGATGTTTTTAACTGAGACCAAGATGCTGTCGTCGCATCAGAAGCACGAAGGACATATCCAGAAGTAAGACCAGTTAAATCTAATAAATTTATTTCATCTGTAGTCGCTGTTATTCCAGTTACATCAGAAATTGAATGAGAGTGTGATGCACTAGCATAAAATAGACTACCATCTATAAATTCTATTCCGTCTATGGTCGATTTTACCCTTAATAAGAAATTCCCTTTATCAATATATGTATTTGGAGTATCTATTAAATCAACAAAGCTCGTTAATGCTGCTTCTGATAATGTGCTTGGCTTCCAAACGTTCCCATTCCATTGAAGAATATCATTGATTGATAAAGAGAATCCAGTTGTATCTACATCAGAAAGATCGTTAATTGATGTATTATTTATTAAATTAGTTACTCTTGAATCTGTATAATAAAGGTTTGTATTTTCTGGAATATCGGCGGTAGATAAAGAAACAACACCAATTTCTCCATTTACAGAAGCTACTGCTCCTCCTGATGACGTGATGTCGTGGAGTGTAGCTACTTCTGTTGCCTTTAAGGCATCAGTTCCTGTTAATTCTGTTCCATTTTCATCATAAAGCTTTAATTTACCTGCTTTTACAAGTCTATCTAATGATGTACTGTGAGAAATTTGTTCTAGAGTCCTTTTTGGTCTACCCTTAACGTCTGGTTCTAGTAAATTAATAGAATCACCCTTACCTCTAAGGATAATAGATAAATCTTCAATGAGAACATTTGGGACTTGTGAAACAACTATTCTTTTGAGAAGATTACTCATAAGAAACAAACCGCCTTAAAATTTATAATCAATAAAATATCGTATCATTAATGTATTCTTATTTATAGGATATTTTACCTCTAAATCTAGGATTATAACGTTTTTTTAAATATTAGGAGAGAAATAATGGAAGATATAATAAAAGATATAATAAAAAACTATTTAGAAAATAGATCTGAAATATACGACATAATAGATGAAGAAGAAATAGACGAAGATTTTTTTTACAATTTAATAGAAGCTATAGACCCAGATAATTTATCTAAGAAAATATGCAATGCAATAAAAGAGAGAAGATTTACTTTTCAAACATCTGAATATGCTAATCAAACATGTACTTCATGTGGAGATAATTTTGGAGATTTTGTATCAGAATATGGTAATAAAATATCCAAATATGATGTCCTTAAAGATGGGAAAAAAATAATTATTATTTGACGAAATATTTTTGTTTCAAGGTTTTTTTTTCATAAATAAAGAATAGGAAATATTATAAACTATTCTATGAGAGGGCATAAAAAAAATGGACAAACCAGTATTCACTCTTCCGCCATATAAAGTCGAGTATAAGATGATGACTTTATCTGAAGTTAAAAATTATGGTCATAAAATACATAATATTCCAGAGGCTTGGAAATTTACTAAGGGAGAAAATGTAAAAGTTGCTATAGTTGACACAGGATTGCCAAATCATAAGGATTTAGAAAATCAAATAGTTGATCATGCTGATTTTACTGGATATCCAGTAAAAGACATTGTAGGACATGGAACTCACACCGCAGGAATTGTATCAGCAGAAGAAAATGGAGAAGGTGTAGTCGGGATCGCTCCTAAAAGCAAATTATATATAGCAAAAGCTCTTGGAGATTCTGGTTCTGGCTCTGACGAATCTATTGCTAATTCTATAGAATGGTGTATTGATAAAAAAATAGATATAATAAACATGTCATTGGGTGCCCCCAAAAAAGCAGAATCTGCTTTCCCTTTGACTAAAAATGCCATAAAATTAGCGTATAATAAGGGAATTATTATAATTTGTGCTGCTGGAAATGAGGATGCATCCGAAGTAGGATTTCCCGCATGCATGAAAGAAACTATATCCGTTGGCGCAATAGATTCTAGGAAAAGGAGAGCTAGTTTTTCTAATAGAGGATCTCAGCTTGATTTTGCTGCCTCTGGTGTCGATATTGTTTCTACTTATCTCAACAATAGTTATTGTTCCATGTCAGGCACTTCAATGGCCTGTCCAATCGTTGCTGGAATAGTGGCTCTTATTCTATCAAAACACAAAAAAGATCAGGGAGACACTCCTATTTATAACACAGATGATGTTAGAGAACATTTGAAGAGAATTTCTATCGATATGGGTCCAGTAGGTTTTGATAATGATTATGGCAATGGTTTGCCTATATTCAGTAATTTTGAAGGGATGGATGTCCCTGTAGAGAAAAAGAGAACATTCTTACAATGGATAAAGTCACTTTTTAAATGATAAAGATTTTTACAGAGGATAATAAAGATTTTTTTTCAGAAAAGATTGATAAACTGAGAAAAACAAAAAAAATAGTCACTATAAATGGGTGTTTTGATATTATTCATTTAAATCATTTCAAGATTCTTCACAAGGCTAAATGTGCTGGCGATATTCTTGTCGTTGGATTAAATTCAGACAAATCAGTTAAAAGGCTTAAAGGCGAGGGAAGACCTATTCTCAATCAAAAAGAAAGAGCAGAATCTTTGATTTTTTTGCCTTACGTTGATTTCGTATATATATATGAAGAAGATACGCCAGAAAATTTCATTAGAATAACAAAGCCAGATATTCATGTAAACGATTCTTTTTATGGCGACAATTGTATAGAAAAGAAAGTTGTTGAAGATTTAGGAGGTAAATTGTATATTATAAATAAGTTTTCTGGTATTTCAACTTCAGATATAATAAATAGAATTAAAACAAATAACTCTGAAAAGGATTTAAAAAATGTCGAAAACACTGATGGGAGCTTCTCTTGATGTTGAAGAAAAAGAGATGGCGATGAATGGTTTAGAAAAATTGGTATTAAATTGTGAAAAATGTTCACTTTTTGATATCAATAAAAAGAAATTGCATGGGAAAGGGAGTCTTAATGCAAAAATAATGTTTATTGCAGATTCTCCTAGGAATGATGATTATTCTAATTCACCATTTTCGAAAGAAAATTACGATTTAATGAATGAAATTTTTTCAGAAATAGGAATAAGTGAAGAAGATTATTATCTTACCAACATTATTAGATGTCATAATAGTTACAATTCTTCTACAGACATAATTCCAATTACGAGATGTAATTATTTTTTAAAAAAACAAATAGAAATTATATCTCCGAATATAATTGTAGCGTTAGGTTTATATTCTTCTCGATCTTTATTATTTAGAGATGATGGTATTGGTGACATGAGATTGGAAAATATACATATAGAAAGCCCATTTTGGTTTGATAATAAAATGGATGTTGTTTTACCAATAATTTCTACTTTTCATCCTCACCATATCTCATATGATCATGAAAAAAGAGATTTGCTTTTAAATGATTTAAAAA
>Ga0209016_1000693_pt1 | contig 36339 bp, 21 predicted proteins | sample EPASupsiteSAE305_FD_187265 | JGI IMG/M metagenome (GOLD analysis project Ga0209016, IMG submission 187265) | Bioremediated contaminated groundwater microbial communities from EPA Superfund site, New Mexico - SAE3-05 (SPAdes) (version 2) | ecosystem: Environmental > Aquatic > Deep subsurface >... | reverse complement strand
CTTTCCCTGAATATGCGATAGAACTATAAACCGAACTACCTGTACTTTCATTTATAATCGATAATCTATTCCCATCAAAATAAAGTGATATATTACCCCCTCCTGCTTTGGCTTCATTTTCATCCAAAACGGTCCCTAAACGTTCATATTCCTCACGTATTTCTTCAGGATCGGTAATTATCCTGCTCCACCAGGGAGATTGTGGGGGAGTACCAGATTCCCACCACCGTCTGTGATCATGGTAGACCCAATGACCTTCAGGCGGATCCTCTGATATATCATCTCCGTTCCCCCAACCCCTTACCCCATCAAACGCTTCATCAACCATCCCTGTGGGGTCGGTGTAAAATACCGGGTTGTCGTTTCCATAGGTATAGGGGGACATGTTGGCGGACAATTCCGCCATCGGGTCAACACTGTGCCACCTTCCCAGTTGCGGATCGTAGTACCTGGCTGAATAATCGTATAAATCCAAGTTGATGCCGCCCAGCAGGTTGTCCTGCAGCTCCTTGCCGTTGTACAGGTATCTGTTGTCGTTGTTTAAACCGCCCAATGCCATTTTAAGCCCAAAAGGGTAATAATCTGACTTTTGAACAGCTTCGGCGCCGCCGTTACTCCCTTTAATAAAAGCCACACGCGTGTTGCCCAGGTGGTCCTTCAGGTGGTACTCGTAAATAGGGCCTCCGCTGGCATAATCTACCCGCCCTTCGGGCATCAACAGGTATCCTACTGAAAAGGCATCTGTCTGTTGCACCTTTTTAAGCACCACACCGCCCAGGTAGTATTCATAAAGGCTGCTGCCCCCGCTTACCATTTTAGCCAGCTTGTTCCCCATGGCATCGTATAAATATTCCACCTTGTCGGTAGTGTTCAAGGTGGTGGTTATTTTTGCAGGTAAATTTAGGTAATTGTAGGCAATATTCATCCTTTTATTTAAATCGGCCACCATGTTCCCGTTAACATCATAGGAGTAATCGGCGGTGGTATTATTCCGGTCAATTAGGCCGCCGTCCTCCACAGGGGTGTCGCTTACATATTGCAGTTTGTTCCCGTTTTCGGAGTTGCTGTAGTGGTAAGTCACGTCGTCGATCATTACACTGTTCTGGAAACGGGCCAATGTGGCGATGTTCCCGTTGAGGTCATACATACAGTATTCATTGAAAGCCCCTTCGGTACCAAGGGAGCTTCCCTGCTTGTAAACCGAATTCCTAAGCCGGTTCAATCCATCATAGTCATATCTGTAACCCTTCTTTTCGAGCCCGAGGGTGGTCCAGATGGTACCCGAAATATTGCCGTTATAGCAGGCACTGTTGCCCAACGTGCTGTTGGTGGAATTGTAGAGCAGTTCCATGCCGAACAGGTCGCCCTCGCCGTCGCCCACCGTGCTGTTGTTGATGGCTGTGAGCCACCCACGGATGTTGTAGCTGTAATCGGTATATTGCAGGTAGGGGAAATAGGTATTGTGGAACCCTGTTTTTTTCTCGATCTCCTGCCCCAGTTCGTTGTAACTGTGCTGGGCCAGCAATACCTCGGCGTTGCTGCCAATCTGGTGCCAGGTCTCCAGCAGCCGGTTGCGGTGGTCGTAGGCCATGCGTTGGGTAATGTTCACCAACTCGGTATTAACCTCCTTCACCTGTTTCTGTGTCTTCAGTAGGTTCCCGGTAAAGTCGTATTGGCTGTTTGCAACCGTGGTCAGGTTGTTGTAATCAACCGTATAAGTTTCAATAGTCCTGCCATAGGCATCATAAAACAGTTTGGTTGTAGTAAATGTGTTGGTAAGATTAAACGATGTACCTTCCTGAATAGGCCTGGTTTTGGTTACTGTTACCCTGCCATGGATGGCCGGGCTGGGGGTCACATCAAAATCGGAACCCAACTGGACATATCCCATAGCAGAAGTAGAGGACGGGTAGCTGTCGTAATAGGTGATGGTATGGATGTTGCCTGCCGTAATGGTTACAGATGCCGGATAACTCGAATTGTAGGTATATAAATAAGTATCGGCTGGCAGGGGAGTCTCGCTGAGCCGGGCTGTTTCACTTTTGAACAGGTTGCGCAGCTCGGTAACCGTATAGGTCGTTGTCAGCACCCCGGTCAGTACAGGCCTGTCGAGGGCATCGTATTTAACAAACGACCATTCATCCGGTGTTTTAAGCCGCTGGACACCGTCCTGGGTCAACACCAATCGGTCGTCGGCATCATATACCATATATACCGGATCGGAGCCCGGTAGCCGTTTGAGCGTGGTCCGCTTTTTTTCGTCATATTCATAATAATAGCAGAGCTCTTTCAGCCAGCTCAGGGTGTAATAATAGTTAGCGGCAGTAGAACCGGTTGCAATTGAAGCTACTGCTTTAGGCGAAACAACAAAACGGAGCAGCCCGAAACGGTCGTAGGCATAATAAGTCCGAAGAGTGTTGGTGCCGTCATTCGATTCCTTCATAATGGTTTTTCCATCCATATCAATATACTCTGCCGTCCAATGCCCGTCTTCATCCGTAGTACGCGTCACATAAAGGGTGCCTGCAGCATATGTCCCGGTTTTACGGAGGTAGGCGTTGGTACTTTCGGTAACGGTAAAAAGGTAAACGTTGCCGGAAATATTGGCTTCGTAATCCGAGGAAACAGGCCTGGTCCTCCAAGGCGTACCCTGGGGAATAACAGATTCCACACGATCCAACGGCGAACTTTCATATACCTTTTCAACTTTCAGGGCAGCGCTGCTGGTCTCAGTGGCTACCCCATTGGTATTCCCCGAGGCATAAAAACCGGTGAGGTACGAAGTCCCGCTCACATAGGCCCCGTTATTCGATGCTTTGGTAAATGGCAGGTAATCATAAACCTGTCTCCCGTTGACATCATAACCTATTTGCGTAACTATATCCCTTCCTGTAGGGCTGGCAGATATAGATACCGTCTCGATAGGCCTGCCCAGTCCGTCAAAGTACCGGACATCTTCGGAATACTTATCTGCGGTACGGCTTGCCGGAAGTTCGGTTACCGGGATACGGGGTACCTTTGTTGCAATGTAGTTTTTTGTGGAGGTCATTGACGGGCTATAACTGAATGCAATATTGGGGGCATTATAAAAAGCCCCGAAAGAAGCCCCGCCTATAGTGAAATTTGAGGCAGTCGAAGGTAGGTTTGCTGCTGCTACCAACCGAAGCGCTTTGTCAGCAGAGGTTCCAGTGTAGGTCACGGATGAAGTACCCACCTTGAAAACAATGTTGTTTCCTATACGCTGTATGGAACATGCCGTACCGGAGGGTATATTATAATAAAAAGCCAAGGGGTAACCATTATTTACAGAAGCCGTAACTACAGAGGTTTGTGTACTGGAACTGTATGAAAGCCCCAATGCATATTTGATGGACGAAAGATTGTCGGGGTCGGCCAGACCTATTGCTAAGGTACCTGTAACGCCGGAAAGGGTGCTAATGGTAAACCCAAAGACCCCATCGGTATTGGCGGGCAGTGTATTTACCGAGTTGGCCGTACCCGAGGAATACATGGTACCGAATGTAGTCCCGCTTGTATAAAAGCCCCCTGTTTTATTCGTCCAGGTTATCGCATCGGTTGTATAGTAAATCCGTACAAAAGGCCTCAGGGAGGTGGTACCCCCAAATTCTGCAGAATAAAAAGTGGCACTGTTGCCGCTGGCGGCTGCGCTTATCTGGAACCCGTAATTCGTTGTCGGTGATGTGTACCAGCCTTGGGCCCAGGTGGTGATATCAATAGTCGGTGTCGAGGGCAACCCGGATTTAGTAATCCTGCCCGTAGTGGTAGTTGTTGGTTTGTTGGCATATGTAGCTGTAGTCTCACCCCAGCTCTGGAGCACTTTATCGAAGTAAAATACGCTTGAAGAGCTTGTTACTGTAGAAGTATATAAATACAGCTCCGCTTTGAGGATGGTGGCATTAGCCGGGATAGAGGTGAGGTCAGCTTTCATCAGTGTTAGTAACGAAGGGCTGTTTTGTGCATACAGGTACCACCCTGTCCCATAATTGGAACTGGTTGCCGAGGCCGAAACATAAGTATCGGTTGTAATAGGGATATCAAGGGTTGTCGCTTTAATTACCCCCTGAAGTTGACAAACTAAAAAGAGGGTTGCAAATATCGTCTTTTTCATTGGTTCAATGGCTGGTTATAAGTGTCAAACAATAAGATCTCTACAAAGAAATGTTCAGGATCGATGGTATATTGCCCTGCGGGGATGATTAGAAACCCATCGCCGCTTATTGTTGCCGGAAGGGCGGGCTGTCCCTCTGTTAAGATTGTCTCCGAATAGTAAAGATCGCTAGCCCCCTCTTCGGTACCGATGCGTACCATCACTGAACCAAGGGTGGGGGCTATATGAAGGTTTACTACAATATTTACCTCTTTTGTCCAGGTACTATCGGGCTGCCCGATTGGGGTCACGTAATCGGTACGTACCGTCCAGGTGGTGTCAATAAATTGTTCCTGACCATATGTAAAATTAATTAAGCTTATGAGTAACATAGTTACAGATGATTTTAATAGTTTTTTCATAATGCGGTATTTGAAAGGTTTATTGATTTGCATAATGGTACTCATATTCCTTGATTAGGTTTCCAAACCCATCTTTCACTCTAAAAACACGACCGAAATTATCGTGCTCGTATCTTATTGTATTGGCATCAGGCCCGGTTTCCGAAGTAATACCTACCAATGGTTTATAAGTCATGGTTGTCATTTGGGCGTTGGACGGGTACAGGCGTATCTCGTCGAACCATACGGTTCCGCTTCCGTTATTGTCCACCCTCAGGTAGATGCAATATTTGTTTGCCGGCACAGTAACCTCGCCCTGCAAGAGCACCCATTTGTTTTTCTCGGTAGTCCTGACATAGTTTCCCACATAACCGGCCCCCAGATAGGCATCATTGGTATTTTGGTAGAAAAAATGGAGATCGGCCGAAGTGGCCGTACTGTAAACCCAAACGGAATACTTGAAGGTCTTGTTTCCTGTGATAGTCAATTTTGGCATATAGTAATAATATTCCCCGGCACTTGGCTTTTCCGATTTCAGAGATAAGTCCCCGGTGAACGATCTGTCATTGGCAAGAGTGTAAGCATGAAAAGCATAAATGCCCGGGTTTTCTTCAAAACTTGAACAGAAGATTTCACTGGTAGTGGCGTTGGACACTTCAGCAATCGGATATTCTCCATCGTATCCCCAGACAATAGCCGTTTTATTGGAGGTACCGGCTTCTATAAAAACCGGTTTTGATTGGCTGTTATAAGTATATTTCTTCTCCGGGGTGCTGCTATACCTTTCATCAATGTTGTTAATATCAAAATAATCCGGTTGCTCAGTAAATGGGGTATTTCCCATCTCCAATTGGTTTGAGAATTTAAAAAGAGGCAAAGATACCGGCGCGGCTGTTTCCAAGTTAAACACCTCTTTGACTAAAGGTGGATACTGCCCATCGGAATAGTAGGTGAAGAACCTGCCCCCTGTAATCACCATGTTGTTACCCAATGCATCGGTCTGTGCGGTAATTATCTCTATCGGCTTATTATAGAGCCTGTAATCCAGTAACCGTCCCACATACGAACCGCTTCCTTCGTGGTACATTTGTGGGTAGAGGGTATAGGTCACGTTCATCCGGTTGTCCGAAGTGGTCTGGGTGGTTTTAAAAACCCGCTTACTGTTGATGTCGCTTTCTATATTTGTTGTTGAGGTCATGGTGGTGTTCCGGTAATCTGTTTCTTCTTTCGAAACCAGGGTCTTCCATGCCGAGATGTAGTAATATCTGGAATATATGAAATACCAAACATTACTACTATTAGGCCATAAATAACGCCAAACAATTCCTTCTGTTTTTTTCCAGTCCTTTACTTCATATTGGTACTTTATGGTCTTTAAGGGGTTCCCCGCCTCGTCATAGTACGATTCTTCCCTAAGCTGCCCCCGGTTCCAGCTATAATTTGGTTCTTGTGGGTACGGATATATATTTTTGGTAACCCCATCGGGTTGATCTCCCCAGTATTCAATGGTTGGCCTTTGGTAAATGACACCAACTGTTTCCAAATCATCAGGTTCCTCCCCAAAAGCAATGGGGTAGTCGTACTTATAGGTGGTGCTTCCTATCCCGGTTTTGCTTACTGTCACCTCTTTATAGCCTACATGGCTGCCATTTGTGGTACCTAGCCCTTTTTGACATGTGGAATAAAGAGTCCCATTGTATGTTGTGGTTGAAGTCGAATAAGCGGTATTGTCAGCAACTTGTGGCAGGAACACAATGTTCCCTGATGTTTTTGAATTATCAGCACGGTAGTTATAACTATAATTAGTTATCTCCGTCTGATTACCATCAAATAGTTTCTTCTTACTTATCCTTAAGCCTCCCCCGATCCTGTTGGCCCCATCATAATAAAAAGTATCGGGTTCAAACTCAAATTCTGCATATCCCCCTGTAGGATAGGTTATTTTCTTAAGTATCCCCGCCTGCATATAAGTAGGATTAGCCCACCGGTTGGCATTTTGTGCATATATTTCGGTGCCCTGTCCCACCCTTGGGAAGATGGAAACCTTGCTTAGATAGATATTATTCAGTGTCCCATCGGGGTAATAATAAACTGAAGGTTTCAGGGTATTTGCCCCGTTCCCGTTGTAATAGCCCCAAAAATCCTGCTCGTAGCTGTCCCTTGCAGGTACCGATAAATCGTTGTACCCGAATACATAAGGGGGTAGGCTCCCTGTCTGATTTGATTCGGTAATGGAGGTCAGCCTCAGCTTCTTTTTCAGGAAATCGAATGAAGTAATATTATATAAATCTGATGTCTGCCCCTGAAACCCCCTCTGTGTTTCAGCCACCGTGAAATAATCATAGTCCATAAAGAAGAATTTGATCAGATCACCATTAGCATTGTAAACGTACATCTGGCTAAGGGCTTGGCATTTGCTGCTTGTCACTTGATTTGTGCCGAAATCAAAGGCCAAGATATCGTCCCGGTCGGTTTGGTAGAAGAACTCTATATAGCCATTTTTCCATTCAATCCGGTTGACCCTTTGTGCTTTTGTGGCCAGATAATTTGATATATTGTTTACTACAGCACAAGTTGTGCAAGGGTATTTAAATCCTCCCAAAGAAGCATCAAAAAAATCTTCCTCCTCATATATTATCGTTATAATATCGTCTATAGAAGTGCTGGTGGTTATCTTTGTTAAATACCAGGCAGAATAATAAGTAGAGTTTGACAACAGCAGGTTATATTGTTTTTCTATTTTGTTAAAAAAATAATTGACCCCATCATCGGTGTGGATAATGATCTCTATAATGGCCCCATTTGCATCCAGGTTGGTTTCTACCTCCCAGTTATTCATTTCGGCAAACCGGACTTGATCTTTGTTTTCATAAACAAACATACCAGAGTGCCCATTGAAATTATAGTAAAATTCATCGGGCTGTCCATCCAATGTTTTTAAATCAGCCTGAGTGAGTAAAGAAATTTCATCCAAAGTAGGTAACTTTTCAAGCCTTCCTATTTGTGTAGGTTTTTCAAAATCATAATCATCAGGGTATTTTTTTACACTCCTTGTAATAACCCCTCCCGCATTAAGCGACCAACCCAACCCAACAGGGGATGCTGTTGTCTGAACCTTTATTCCTCCGGAATGGTAGCTTAATGAAACAGGCAGGCTTAAAAACTGGGTCTTAATCTCGTAAAAAGGGATTTGGATATTTGGAACCCCGGTAAACAGTGATACCGGTACTTCTGCATATAACCCCAAAGAGGTTGCGGTTGGCGATGCTGGTATGATATTTTCGGGTACATTCTCCTCGTATTGGCGTTCGCTTTCCTGTGCCATTGCTTGCGAAATGGCAAAAAGCAAAACAAGGCTAAAGATTAAATACTTTCTCTTTTTCATAGTAACATTATGAATTGATTTTTTGTGTGTAAACTAATGGGTTCATTATTTTTAAATGGTCAGTCAATTTTCACCGTACAATGATATAAAAAAATTCCGAAGTTGTACATACCCAAGGTTGTTTTTTAATGCAGAGTTAACATTTTTCCGGTTACCCACCCTTAATCACTTGAGTATTGCATTGCCGGCCCACCCCTTTAAGGAAAGGTGCCTCCCATGCGGCAAGTGAAGGGTGTCCGTACTGATAAGTGAAAAACGTCCGTCAAGCTGTAAGTTCATAATCGTTTAATTTTAAGAGGTGTAAGCTTGTTGATTAAGCTTTTCATTACAAAATTATCAAATAAAAACAACTCCTTGCAATGGATGGAAAAACAGAAGGACAAAGTCCCAATTCATTTTGTTTTATACGTAGTCCTTTTACCACATTTACATTGCGTTCTTTGAAAAGCAAACACGCGCTGGGTATGTTCATTAGCCCAAACATCTGGATAATAGTGAGCCGAAAAAACCAGATAGTACAAATAATTTTGTAAAATAAAATAGAAGACTCAGGGAACCGGGGCTTTTTCATCCCAAAGAAACTACGGTAATCCCAGCTCCGCCAAATTCTACATGTTCGTCCTGAACTTTACTTACCACATTTATGGTGTATAAATATTCGCGGATCAGTTGCCGTAAAATGCCATTCCCTTTTCCATGCAAAATTTTCACCTCATGGGCGCCTACCATAATGGCTTCATCCATAAATTCGGTAACCAGTTGAATGGCCTCCTCGGCACGTTTGCCACGGATATCGAGCCCGGGTTTGAAGGTCAGTCGGCGCTGGTTCATGTCATACGCCTGCTTAAAATTTTTAATAGTGGTTTTCGACGACCGCAGGTGTTTCTTTTCCTGAGCATCCAGCAGTTCCAGCTTTTCGATGGATACGGTAGTCAATAAATTCCCAAAGGCTACCACCGCGTTTTTTCCGGTCAATTCCATTACCTCACCAATACTGGTTTGCCCCGATATTTTCACAGGCATGCCAATGGTAAATGTTTTTTCTTTTTTGGGTACCGGTTTTTCCTTTTTATCCTGTTTTTCGGGTTGGGCATCTGCCTTTTTCACTTGATGTTCCCGCTCCTTGAGCTTTTCAATCTTGCGGAGAATCTTTTCTTCAGCTACATCGGTTTGGATGGTAAGCTGTTCCTTAAACGATTCCACCTCCTGCCTGATTTCTTTGGTCTTTTCTTTCTCGGCTTGGGCTTCTTTAATCTTCCGAACAGTATTTTCAATAATTTTATTGGTATCGGCCAGCAGTTTTTTGGCTTCCGTTTGCGAGGCTTCTTTAATTTCTTTTCGGATGGCTTTGGCCTGTTCCAGCTCCGCCTGTTCTTTTTCCATGAGATCTTCCAGTCGGCGTTCAATCTTCCGGATGTTCTGCCGTTTTTGTTCCCAGTAGCGTTTGTCGCGCAGAATCTCTTTCAGGTGTTTATCAAAATGGACGTGTTCTTCGCCCACCTTCGATTTGGCATCATCAATAATTTCCTGCGAAAGGCCAATTTTGTAAGCAATCTCGAAAGCAAAGCTGCTGCCCGGTTTCCCCATCTCCAATACAAACAAGGGCTCCAGCCGTTGGGTATCGTAAAGCATGGCCCCGTTCACGATGCCTTCCTGCGACGAGGCAAAATGTTTCAGGTTGGTATAATGGGTGGTAATCACTCCAAATGTAAGGTTTTGGTTCAGTTTGTTCAGCACGGCTTCGGCAATGGCCCCGCCCAGCATGGGTTCGGTTCCTGTGCCAAACTCGTCAATCAAAATCAGGGTTTGGGCATCCGATTGACGGGTGAAATGCTTCATGTTCAACAAGTGCGAGCTGTAGGTGCTCAGGTCGTTTTCCATGTTTTGTTCATCACCAATATCGATAAACAGGTTTTTAAAGATGCCGGCCACACTTTTGGGTTGTACAGAGATGAGCAATCCGCACTGAAGCATGTATTGCAGCAGGCCAACGGTTTTCAAACAAACCGATTTTCCGCCGGCATTGGGTCCAGAAATCAGAAGAATCCGTTCGTTAGCCTGTAATTTTAAATCCAAGGGTACCACTTTGCGGTTTTCATCCCTGAACGTCAAGTACAATAAGGGATGTATGGCTTGTTGCCATTCAATATGTGGGTGATTCACAAATTCTGGCATCAAGGCCTGAATCCGTTGGGCAAAGCGGGCTTTTGCCCTGATAAAATCGAAAATTGCCAGCAGCATCACACAATCTTCCAGATCGTCGGCATAGGGGCGGATGGAATCGGTAAATTCTTTCAGGATTTTGATGATCTCGCGCCGTTCCTCCATCTCCAGTTCGGTAATCTGGTTGTTGATTTCAACCACCGGTGTGGGTTCCACAAAGCTGGTTTTCCCGGTGGCCGATTCATCGTGGATAATTCCCGGGATTTTCCGTTTGAACGAAGCCGGAACCGGGATGACGGTTCTTCCATCGCGGACAGCTAAGGTGGTATCAGCATCTACAAAACCATCTTTTTGAGCCTGGGCAATGATGCGGTGGATGAGTTTTGAAACCGATGACTGTTTTTCATACAAATCCTTACGTATTTGCGCCAGCGCGGGAGATGCATTGTCTTTTATTTTTCCCTGGCTGGTTAAAATCCGATCAATGCCATCAACTACATAAGAATGTACAGTTACCTTTCCGGCAATGGCGGTTAAATGGGGAAACTGTTGCGCAGTTTCATCTTTGCCAAAAAAACGGATGATGGCCTTTACCGTTTGCAACGAACGGCGCAGATCGAACAGTTCTTTTGTTTCAAGATAGGTGCCATTCACCCTGATTTTAGCAATAGCGGGACGTAAATCGAAATAATGGTCGGTGGGGAAGTCATCGCCCCGTTCTAAAAGGTTCAGGAATTCGTGGGCTTCGGTCAGCCGGAGCCTGATGGTTTCAAATTGGTGCATAAAGCGCATGTCATCCACCATCGACTTTCCTAAATCGCTCAAACAATGTTCCTTGAGCAATTCGCGGATCTTACCAAAGTCTATCTTATGCTCAAAATTTTCAGGATAAATCACAATTCAAATTTTTTGCAAAAATAGCTTTTATCATTTTATAATAGCCTTAAATCCACAGTAAAACCTGTTAAAATATTGATTGTTATCCAATACCTTACTGAATTTGGGAATAAACCAAATTCTTTGGGGCTTGTTTTATTATTGTATTTAACTGACGAATTTAATTTATTTTTGAGCCGAAACTTTACAATTGCAGCATGAATTATAAATCCTTTACATTTAGCCCATTTCAGGAAAATACCTATGTGCTTTACGACGAAACTGGTGCGTGTGTAGTGGTGGATCCCGGGAATTTTTACCCGCACGAAAACCAGGTACTCGACGAATTTTTTCAGCAAAACCATTTAAAACCAGTTTACATCATTCAAACGCACAATCATTTAGACCATTTGTTTGGGGCTCACTATTTGGCCGAAAAATACCAGCTTCCCTTGGCCTGCCATGCCGATGAGGTCGCATGGATTGATAATTACAAAGCTACCTGCGCCGGGTACGGGTTGAACATTCAAAGCCAACCGCCTCAGCCCAGCCTGTTACTGGCCGACGGCATGGAATTCCGGTTTGGAAATACAACTTTAAAAATAATTACCGTTCCTGGTCATTCGGCCGGAGGGTTGGCCTTTTATTTCCAACCTGATGGTTTGTTGTTTTGTGGCGATATTTTATTCAATGGCAGCATTGGCCGGACAGATCTGCCCGGAGGAAACTATGAACAACTGATTACCGGAATTACAAAGAAACTGCTGGTTCTGCCCGATGAAACCAGGGTTTTTTCCGGTCATGGGCCAAGTACAACCATTGGGAATGAAAAGGCGAACAACCCGTTTTTGTAAAAGGGGTTGCTTCTTTTATGCCTGAGTTAGGTATAAAGGGTTCAAAGGAGTATTGAAAGGAAACTGGAGTACATGCCTTTCCAGCTTCCCCTTTATCCCTGAGGGCTCTGATTCTTAATTTCTAATGAGTTTTAACACTTGAGGAGGATTCATTCCATCCATAATCTTTACAAAATAAATTCCTGAAGAAACGTAATCTCCTGAAATCCAAACCGATTCAAAAGTTCCATTAGGGCAACCTCCTTCGAAGAGGGTTTCAATCCGTGCTCCTTTAAAATCGAGGACATCAATTTTAATTGAGGTGGGCTGGTTGCATTTCCATCGTACGGTGGTCTGCTGGTTGAATGGATTTGGATAACAACTGGCGATAACCGGTGCTGTTAAAGATTCAGTGTTAATATCGTTATAGTTGTCGTTTTGGATACCCGGCGTACCAGTCCCACTAGACGGTTCCCAACGATAATAAGGCTCATTGTTTTTATAAGGATCGATCAGCGATAAGGTCTCGCCTTTGTCATCCGAAATGGAGGGCCAGGGATCGTCGGACATGTAAAGCACCGAGTCGGTCAGGTTTCCCTGAATATCATATAACCTCAAGGCATCTTCAGTGCCCGACAGGCCAAATTCAAACGCCCCAACTACATTTGTCAGGTTAGGGTATGTCAGCTTGAATTTTACATCATCTTCGTACAGGACCAAAAAGCCACCCGCATCAATAAAAGTACCTTGAGGGAAAACAAAACCGTGGGCATTGTCGCCATCTTTAAAAACCCACCCCGACAAATCGAGCCGACTGTTGGTGGTATTAAAGAGCTCAACCCAATCGCCACAATCGTGAGTAGTGGCCGATTTGTAGTTGATTTCGTTAATAACCACATCGTTGTATTCTTTTACTGAGGCTTTAAAAACAGCTTTTATGGTCAAACCACTGGTGGGTATAGACAGGTTTACAGATGCCCGAGTAGAGTCGATGCCCTCCCAATGAGAGAATTCATAACCCGGTTTGGCCATTGCTACCACCCGTACCGGGTTGTTTTTGAAGTATTTCCCTGACCAGGGATAGGTTTTTAACCGTAACGAACTTACCTGGACATACCCATGTTCAGCATCAGAAACATCTACTTTTAAATTGACAACTCCTCCAAGTGAAAACTTACTATTGATAAAATTACGCATCTGTGTTGGCCGGTTGTTGGCAAAGGTTTTCATATTGCTGACATTGCCGTCCCAACCTCCAATATGGTTCCATTTGGCAATATGATATGGCATTTCGGCGGCAATATTGGCTTTCAGGCTATCAATAAAATGATTTACCCGGCCAGGCACAAAATCATAATTAATCCTATCGGCAAAACGGTTGATAAATTCAGCTTTAAAGGTACTGTTTTTAACCAACGTCCGTAAAAGATAAGTTGACCAAGGTGGGTTAGGCCATCCGGGGCCATTGGTAGCCAAAGCAAATTCAAGGGTGTTGTTTGCATAATCCTGTGTATTCCAGATACCAAAACCAAAATCGGTATCGTAAATTATCCAACGCCAGCGGCCATCGGTAGTTTGAGGCCTCCAATATTTGATGTTGTTCCCGGGCCAGTCGGTATTATTTATATAGATTTGAGCAATTTCATAATCCATAAAATTGATAACCTCCATCTGGGTCTTGATGTATTCGTAGGTGGTGCTTTTGGTAATATCATTCGAGCCGAGGTAATTGAGCATGTTCTGATAATGGGTTGCATAACCTTCCACAACCACGCCATCAGCTTCTAAAATATCAACTTTATCGGGGTCAACCTCTGGATGCAGATCGGCTATAAATTTTTCGTTTACTTTTTCGCGCAAATTTAAAATTCCCCAATATTCGCCGTTTATGTAAACTACCACAGGTTGGTAGGCTTGGCGGTCAATATCTAATTCGGAAAGCAGTCCGGTTTGCATGGCATCGCGGAAAGTGGTACTGCCCCAATCGTTACCGGAATTGCGCAAAACCAACGAGTTGTACGAGTCATTTTCCCGTTCCCGGAAAAAAGGATAATTGAATCTTTTCACGCCATAAGCTTCGCGGGCATATAAAGCCATTGATTTTTGGGCATTGGCCCGGCTCCAGGCTCCAAATATTTTGGTCCCAGCGGGAGCACTGAATACCTTTTCGCCTTCGGCATTAAAATATTCTAAATGGATGGGTCGTTCCCAGTCCATCCAATAATTGGCTCCAAAATGAGGATTGTCTGATGTCCAGTTGGGGCCGTCGGCATAAATGCCATAATTATAATCAAACAAATTTTTTGGCTCGGTAGTCAACGAGACAATGGGAAGTTTTACATCGTAGTTATTAATAATATAGGTTTGAATGGACGGCTCATTACTCAAGGCATTCGTCCCAAAAGACTTGGCCCGGATGGCTTTGGTCTGCGTAATGGTTATAGGCCCGCTATAAATTTGTGAACTTCGGGTAGGTTCTGTTCCATCGGTGGTATAATAAATGGTGTCTCCGGTATGAGCTGAGAGGATTATCTGTTTTGAAGAACTGTAAACACCACCCATTGGGCTAAATTCAATTTGTTGGTTTGAAATACTATCGTAGGCATTGGTGGTGTTGCTGTTTCCGGGAGTCGGTTCCCCAAAATAAAACCAATCGCCGGTTCCATCGGGTTTTCTACCGTACGACACATCCATGGGCAAAGCTATGCTGTCGGTTCGGTCGGTAATGGTTCCTTGCGGCGATATCAGCAGAATATCCTCGCCATCGGCGCCAATCTTGAAATTGGCATGCATCAATTTATTCGATAATCTTAAAACCTCGGGCACTGAGGCATCGGCAATCGGGTTATTATAACCTGCTGTTAAAAAAGGGATTAAGGTTAAATCGGACGATGTACTTGAATTGTTATGAATCTGGATGCAGAGGACATTCTCCCCTTCAACCAATAAATTACCGCGCGTACTCAAATCGAAAAGTTTCGGGGCCTGCCCGTTGACAATTAATGGTTCCACATAGTTGTCGGCCAACTGGTTGTAAAGAACCGTGGTGTTTGCAGTCCCCAGGTTTGTACGGGCTATTTCGGTTCCGTTCAGATAAGCTACAAAGCCATCGTCATAATCCACATGAAGCAAGAGGCTGTTTAAATCGGCCAGTTGAGGAACGGTAAATTTGATTCGGGTATAAACCGATAAGGTTCCTTCCGGGATGATGGTGGCATCATCATTATCAGCGTATCCAATTCCAGATGAGCCTTTTGACCATTGGGAATCATCATAATCAAGGTTTTTCCAGGTTTGCGGAATGCTGCTGGAACCTATGGTATATGAAAAAATATCTCCCCAATTCACCAGCGTATGGTAATAGGTCAACTGTTTCCTGTCTTTCCCCGATGCAAACAATAACAAGGTTTTGCCAGGATTCAATGTTAATGCCGGCAACTTCCATTTGGTAAGTAAGGCACTATCGTCGGTTAACGACCAGCCTGTTAAGTCCAGGATGCTGGATCCGGCATTGTATAGTTCAATCCAATCGGGTGTATCTGAATCTTCATCGAGCAGGGTGGAATTAAGCGAACTAAACTCGTTGATAACCAGGGTCTGACTTACCGCAAATCCCATGGTAAAGCAGATAAATAGGGTTATGAATAAAAACTGTTTCATGAACAGATGTAAAAATTATTAATAAGTCGATGCTGGTAAAGTTACAAGAATATTTCAAAGGAAAGAATGACTAAAGGAAGGTGTTTGAAATACACTAGAATAAAAGTGACCTAAAGGCCTAATAATTAAAGGAGGGCATATGGAATCGGGGTCAGGGGCGATGTATTTTTGATGAGTTTTTTAATTCAATGGATCGACAGTTTTTAGATGCAAAGACACAAGATATGAGACACAAGACAAAACAGGTTTTATTGGAAAATTATCACCTAATGTTTTTGTTAACACATTTTACATATTACAGATTATCATTTTTTTATAAAAATCTAACAACAATACTTCGGTAAATATTTTGTAACACGTTGAATTTTAAATATATGGAAGCAAATTGAAATACTTGAAAATATTTCTTTATTTCTATGTATTTCAACGTATTACATAATGAATAAAATGTTAATTAAAAAAGTTTAACGGACTATTGTAACAAACTATTATTAATTGAAGTAATCGTTCAAATTGGTGGTAATGGCAAACTGGTTTGAAATTCCGGCCAGATGATACCTCGCATTCGCATAACTGAAATGGAGTTTCTTTACACGAAAACCAAAGCCCCACGAAAAACCTACCATGGCAGGCTTATCGTCTAATTTTAATTCCTGAAACCGCATTCCGTTAAAACCAGCCCGTAAAAAAAAGCTTTTGGTGGGTACAAATTCAATTCCGATAATGACATGATTCATGGTCTCTTGAAAAAAATTCAACGCCTCGGTATCTTCTGCTTCTTGCTCCACGTTGCTTGGCTCAACCACGTTCGTGTAATTATATGAAAGTTTTGGCTGGTGCAAATGATGGGCTACCAGCGAGAAACGGAATGGCGCATGCGCCAGCTTGGTAGAAATTCCGGCCTGCAAATCAAAAGGCACCGAACCTGTTTCGTCAATATATTGGGTGATTTGTGCGCCCATATTTTTCAACAAAATACCGACGGTGAAGAGTTTGTCGCGGCTGGTATAGGAAGCGCCCACATCCATAACCAGCCCATACGAATTATAGTTTTCAAGTTGCGAATATACCGGCTTTAGGGTTGCTCCCATAAAAAAGATACTGTCGAACGATTTGGCATAGGATAGATTTAGAGCCATTTCCGAAGCACCAAAAGTTCCATAGATATAACCGTTTTGATCGGTTTCGGTAAATTCGCCACCGTTCATATATTGCAGCCCCACACCAATGGTACCAATGTTTTTTAAATGGTGGGCATAAGTAACGGTTCCAAAGTTGATGTCGCTGATGTAGTTTAGGTATTGGATCGAAAGCTTTCCGCTGGTAGCATCGGTAAACAGCGATGGGTTTTCAATGGCCAGCGAAATGTCCCCGTCGTTAATAGCAATAGCCGAACCACCTAATGCTGCTGCACGTGTTGATACAGGGACGGCTAAAAACTCATAGACATGATTCCCTCCGATTTGGCTAAACCCAAAAAAGGGAAGAAAGATTCCTAAAATAACAAGTTGACGTTTCAATGTTGTCCTTTTTTTCGTGTAAGATATGATAAGAAACGGTTTGATTTTTTGATTAGTATATTTAACGGGATTAAAAAAATTACGACACCCGGTTTGGGGGTTCTTTTCCGTTTAAAAAGGCAAGTATATTTTTTGCAGCACAGGCGGCTGTGGCGATGCGGGTTTCAATAGTTCCGGTTCCAATATGTGGAGTAAGAACCACATTTTCCAATAAAAGGAGATCCTTGGTTATGGTTGGTTCATCCTCGAAAACATCGAGTGCCGCACCCGCGATTTCTTTGGTTTTTAAAGCTTCCACCAGAGCTGCTTCACGAATTACCGGACCCCGGGAGGTGTTGATGATAAAAGCTGTTTCTTTCATTAATTGAAATTCACAGCCGTCTATCCAATATCGTGTTTCATCGGTTAAAGGCACATGCAGCGAAACTACATCGGAGTTTTTTAATAATTCATTCTTTGATAGCCAATGGACATTTAATCCCTTTTCCACGGCTTCGGGCAATTTATTCCGGTTATGGTAAACCACGGTCATACCAAATGTTTGTGCCATGCGGGTTGTAGCCTGGCCAATTTTACCCATTCCCATGATTCCCAGAATTTTCCCGTTTAGGGTGAATCCCAGGTTGCTCATGATTTTCCAATCGGCAACCTTATCGGACCTAAGTTTGCGGTCCATTTCCGATATACGGCGCATCAACGTAAGGATTAATCCCACGGTGTGTTCCGCGGTGGGCAATGTTACCGGATCGGGGGTGTTGGTTATTACTATGCCTTTTTCGTTGGCGGCAACTAAATCAATATTGTTATAACCTACCCCAAAATTTGCAATCATTTTCAGTTTTTTACCGGCTTCAATAAGTCCGCGGGTTACGGGCGAACTGAAAACAGACAATAGCACATCGGCATCGGCAATCAACTCCTTTTGTTCGTCGGACGAAAAGCCGGCTTTGCCGGGCATAATCACGTAGTAACGATCGAAAAGTTCTTTTAGCCCCTCTTTCGGGATGTATTGGGTTATCAGGATTTTTATGGACATGGCTTTTTTTTTACAAAATTCGGAAACATTTTTATTCTACCAAGAAACCTTGCCATGATAAAACGTTTTTAGCTACTTTTGTTCATGATACGTATCAAAAAAACGGGTTATGAAAAAGCTATTTGCCCTATTCGGAGCATGTTTGTTGTTCTTTGGTTGCAGCCAGGAAGATTCTGAAAACCTCAACGCGTTACAGATAAAGACCTTTGAGATGAACCAGAATTGCTTCTCGTATATTAAGCTGGACCAGGCAGAGATAGTGATTACCAACGCCAGCGATTACCGGGTTTTTGAAGACTCCATCCGCGTTTATTGGTTCCAAAGCTGTGATACTGCCCACTTGCCCGAAATCGGATTCGATACCGCCTTTTTTGTAGGAAAATATACCCAAGTCCCAGGTTGCAGTGCCCGATACGAGAGCCAGGCTTTTTACAATCCGGAATCGGATTCTTACAAATTCCAAATCTCAGCCATTGGAATCGGGACCTGTGAGAAATTAAATTCCGCTTTTAACTGTGCTATCATTCCAAAGCAATCGGAAAGTTATACCGTGCAGATGGAGGTGGAATATTATCAGGAATAGAAATCAGTATGTTGAACCCTCATACTTTTTTACTTTCCAGGGTTTGAATTTTTTCAGGTACGATTTTTTGTGTTGGTCCTTATAGCCAAAACAGGCACTGTTCCCCCCTTTCTTTACCGCTTCTTTTTCGGCTTTTTTACTGCACCCGAAAATAATATTGAAACCAAACCTGAGGTTTACATTCCGGGTATCGAAAGGTTTAAAAGCAGCCATCAGGTTATCGGTAACCAAATAAAACTGAATAGGTTTTCGTCCGATATAAAAACCGGCACCAACGGAATTGAACGAATAATTCTGCCAGGTATAGGAAGCCATGAAACCCAAATAGCGGAAAGGTTCGTAACGGGCAACCAGGCTCAACGAGGGCATGGCTTTGGTTTTATATACCAACAGGTTTCCCACCAGCCCGGCTGCAAGTTGGGGATTATACCGATAATCGACAGCAGCCATAAAGCGGGGCGGTAAAAAGGTGAAATATTTTTTAGGAGTAACCTCAAAATGGATGGAATCGAGAAAAGAGTTCCCCAGATTGTTCCAGTAACTGCTTGAGGTACTACTTCCCAATGGACCTGTAAAAACATAATTTCCACTTCCGTTAAAACTGTTCAGGTTCGAACGCCAACGGATAAACCCCAAATCGAGGGCTGAAGCCGATAGCGTAATCTGCTCAGTCCATGGGTAAATGATGCCCAGATCGATGGCAAATCCCGGGTTTTTACGGTTTAATGCCAATGCCACCGGGCTTGCATCGTTATACGCCATGCTGTTTAACCGGTTATTGGCGGCATCCACCAGAATAGGAAGGGATGAATTCACCAAAATTTGTCCATCAATTTCCAGGTTATAGGTGGTTTTGTCGGTAAATAGTCCAAGATTGGCTTTTTTGGTGGACACATTCAGTTTGCCAAACAACAGTTTTGCCCTGGCTCCCAAAATGGTTCCATTCCCAGTTTCTTTTGAAACGCCGATGGCATATTCGCGGTAATGGTTAAAGAAAATGCCTGTTCCTTTCAGCCCGGCGGTTTTGCCCAAAAATTGGCCATTGCCATCGAACCCTAGAGCCACAATTTGCTTAGGGAAAGTAACCATCAGGTTGTTTTTTTCAGTTGCCGAAAAAATAAACGAATACCCCTTGTATTTATATCCCAAAGCAAAAAGCTGCAAATGGATTTCCGTTCCAATAGCATTCCGCCAATGCAGTTTATTCGAAATAAAATCGAGGTTGGGCTGGTACGCCCCGCCACCCGACGATTCAAAAAGATTGTTGAACGAAAAGCTGCTGTTTTTATAATTCAGGTGTACCGACGATAAAACGGGCAACCCAATGTACCATTTACACGATAAAGGAATGGCCGGATTCAGCAAATTGCTTTCGGGAATGGCATGCATCAGGTACAGCGAATGGTTTTGCTGGGCTTTGACTGTCAATGCCATCAAACTCAATATCCCAGCAAAAGCAGCTAGTTTTAGTTTTCTCATAGGGGTACATTCAGTTTAAAACGTCCCCCCAACTGAATCCATACATCTTGATCGGAAATGTATTGAATAAAGATTCCCTGGGTCTTAGGGATGATTAGTCTGGTATAAATTTCGATCGATGTTACCTGCGAAAGCATTTGAATTTTATTAGCATCAAATTCAGCATCGTTTTTCCAGGTCTCGTAAGCTCCGGTTACGATCCCTTCGCTGTTTACAGGCGCGGCTTCAAGAATTAACGGGCCACCCTCGAATAAAGGGAACAGAACTGAAAAATCGGTTTTAAAATACACCTGAATTTCTACCGATGCCGGAATACGGTTGATGGCATTCACCCGGAAGGATGCTGAGGTAAAATAATCTAGGGTTTCGGTTTGGCTGCTAAAATTAAAATCAATGGAAACGGTATTGGTTAATACAAAGGGGTTTTTAAAAAATTGCTGGTTGTAATACATGAGTGAATCAATGAATTGTCCGGCAGTATCGGCAATAGGTTTGAACTCCGACAATTGGCTGACATATTCCTCCATAGGAATTTCAGGGCTGCCGAAAGGAATGGCCAAATCAGGAGTCCAGGTAAAACTACCGGCCTCAATGGATGATATTTCTTCTTTCACACAACTGTTCGAGAGCAGCCACCAGCCAAGAATCAAAACCATCAATTTACCAGTTTTCATTACAATTTCTTTTATGGGGTTGAATCTCTAAATATACAATTTTAGCAGTAAACTGTTTTATAAATTTACGTTGTAAGAGAATTCATTTTGTTAAATATTTTGTAATTTTATTGAGCTTTTTAATTCGTGACTACCCTATAAAAATTGACACAAAAACCTTATCATATGAAAAAATTAATCGTTTTACTTTTGGCTTTTGTCCCGGTTTACTTCATCTGGGCAAATCCTGTGGTTCCCCAATGTCCTCAAATTAATGAACTTTTATGGGACGAAAACGGGAAATGGCATCTGGAAATTGATTTCCTTCATTTTTATAGCGGTGAAGTTGACAGTTTGGTTTTAACCTCAACGCAGGGCAGATACGTTTTAACTGGTGATTTACCTGAATACGGTTTCAGGCTTTTAACTGCCGATAGTACCGGGTCAGGTTTCGATATTAATCAGGGCGGTGATTTATTGCTTTTAAAAGTCTATCCCGAGGAATTATATTTCGAACCCGATTCTAGCTATCTGGCCTTTGGTTCTCATGAAAACGCAATGGTGCCAGCACCTCAACTGGGACAATCCATTGCCCTGTTACCAACCATAAATCCATGTTATGCCATTGATAATTCCCCCACTTTTGGTTTAAATAACGATTTTGAGGGTGCCTGCGGGACTATTTCCGGAAAAATTTATTATGCTACAGGCAATCCGGTAATATCAAGAAGTGATTTGGCTTTTGATGAACAATTCAGTACCGATGGGCAGGGGGATTATTCCACACGCATCCGTCAGGGGATGGTTCAACTGTCTGAAATCGGGAAATATTACATGTGGGAAGGCTATGGCTGGTATTCCATCGAACCGGTTTCGCTAACTATAGAGGAAGGTCAGGTTTACGAAAATATGGACATTCATATTACCGATCCTGGATTTGTTGGTATTGAGGATGAAAAAATAGAACAACCCTTAAAATTATTCCCAAACCCGATCTCTCAAAAGCTGACTATTGAAATGACTGCCAAATTGGAGAGTCAGGAGTTGGAAATTTTGGTGTTGGATATTTCAGGAAAAGAGGTCGCCCGATACACAAAGACGGCTGCCGAAACCATTGAACTGGAACTCAATGAACCATTCCCTGCCGGGATGTACTTTTTTGAGTTCCGTTTAAATAATACCTTAATCCAGACAGAAAGGGTCCTTATAAATCTGTTTAAATAAATTGCCATGAAAAAGCTATTGCTTGTACTTGCAATTATTTTCAATCTAAACATAAGTTGGGCCAATGTTTTTGTTCCTCCCGGTGCCCAAATCAGCGAATTGCTTTGGGACGAAAACGGCGATTGGCAGTTGGAAATCAGTTACTACTATTTTTCTGATGGAGAGATTACATACGATAGTGTGGTAATCAGTACCCGTGAACATCGGTATTTACTTACTTTACCTGTTACCGAAAATTTTGAGCAAGGAATCTTTATATTGAACAAGCAGCAATGTGCCGATAGTTTTGATATAAATCTTTTAGGCGATTCAATTTTTATAAAGACGTATGATAATGACTACCATTATTATTCACCTGAGGAACACTCCCTTATTTTTGGAGATTTTCCAAACAGTACCATTCCCAAACCCAATACCGGAAGCTCTATTGCTTTGGTTGAGGGACTTAACCGGTGGTTTGTTATGGATGCTTCGCCAACTTTAGGGCAGGCAAACACCCTGGAGGGCTGTACGGGAACCATAAAAGGCACTGTTTATAATGCAAAGAATGAAACCGTGAATTTAATGAACCGATTTGCTCTCAATTTTGATTTCCGTACTACTGAAACGGGTAGTTACAGCAGCAACCTCACCAATGGGAATCATAAACTGACTTATATTGCTTACGATGTTTCAGGTGAAGATTATTTTGAATGGTTCACCATTGAACCTATTGAAATTACTATTGAACCCGATTATGTTTATGAAAATCTGGGCATTCACATTACCGATCCTAATTTTTTAGGAATCCACAAAGAACCCGAAAACCATCCATTAAAAATTTATCCAAATCCCGCTTATCAAAAGTTAAACATCGAGATGTTCCTTCCACTCGAAGGGCAGAATATGGAAATTCTGGTGTTGGATATGTCGGGCAAAGAGGTAGCCCGTTTTATGAAATCCTTTGCTAAAAACATGGAACTTGAATGGAATGAACACTTTCCGGGTGGAATGTACCTGTTCGGATTCTGGACGAACAACACCTTGATCCAGACTGAACACGTGTTGATTAATCCATTTAAATAATGAAGATATTTATTGGAATTTTTATAGGATTGATGGCAATTACACGTATTGAGGCGCAACCTTTGACTTTTTACCGTGAATCGTTAAACTTTGAGATCGACAGTTCCCATTTCTATGTCAGTGGCATGTATTTCCTGCGCAACCCGAATACAAAACCGGGAACCACACGGATTTTATACCCTTATGTATATGAGACTTCGCAAATTGAAACTATTTCGGTCGTAAACCTCCTGACCATGAAAAAACTCGACGTGCTTCCCGTTAAAAAAGGCCACAGCTTTCAATTGCAGGTCCCCGGGAACGATTCGGTAGTATTGCATATTAAATATTCCCACCAACACGATGGAACCAGAGCTACTTACATTTTAACCACTACAAAATTCTGGCACCGTCCGTTTGATGAGGCAGATTATACCTTGCGCGTTAAAAAGGGGATTGTGGTTGAGAAACTTTTTTTGCCTCCCGATACCACCTGGATTGACTTAGATTATATTTATTATCACTGGAAAAGGCGGAATTTTATGCCGGAAAGTGATTTTACCATTGAATTTAGGCCTCATTAAAAACCGAAGCTTGTAAAAAAATCTATCAAAAATTCATCATTATTATTCATTATTGACCGGGAAAAAATATTACGTCCCGATGGGACTTGCGAATCAATTTATAAAATATTAACTACCAAATATTATGCCCCGACAGAAACAATCCCGGAGGGATTACATATTGGTAGAATTATAAGTAACCCCAAATTCAATTAAGCCTCATCGGGGCGAGATATATAAAGACATTGAGGTTATGCAATTTTTTTTAATCGGTCAGTAGTGATTATTATTTTAAACAATAACTTTATAACTCGGATTTTTAAAACTTATTAAACATTAATTTTAATTGAATACAAAACTTTTACTATTTCTAGCGCTGCTTTTCGGTTTAACCTCTATCTTTAATTTATCGGCACAGGAAATTTTACATTCTAAATTAAATCAGGATTTTACAGGAAAACCCTTATTGGAATTTTTATTGGTAGCTGAACATGATTATCCGGTTCATTTTTTTTATAAAAAGGAATGGATTCAACGGGTAGTTATTACATCCGGGAAAGTTGGTTTAAGCATCAGGGATATCCTGGAAGCAGCACTTGCCCCACACCAGCTTTCCTTTTTGGTTATTCAGGAGCAAAACATCATTTTGATTCCCGAGGGATACACCTATTTTATGAACGACCAAAAGGTGGAGTTTTACCGGGTAGTAGGCAATCCCATGGAAAAGGGAAAATATAGTTTGAATAAAGTAGAAGGGCACGTGTATTTTGGAAAAACCGGGGAACCTTTACCCGGAGCAGTCATTTTGGATAAAAAGCATCATCTTCAAACCACTTCTGACCTAAAAGGTTATTACAACCTGAATCTGCCAAGTGGAGTTACAAAACTGCAATTTTCATTTATGGGGTTGGAAACCCTGGAACTTGATGTGGAGGTAATGAGCCCAGGTAAAATGGATGTGGAACTGATGGAATTGCCCATTGAGCTTGAATCGGTCACAGTTACTGCCGACGGTGGTAGGAACAATGTGGAACGTACCCAGATGGGACTTGTTCACCTCGATATTAGGAACATTAACAAACTGCCGGTTTTAATGGGCGAGGCAGATATCATTAAAAGCATGACATTGCTGCCCGGGGTTCAAACAGCAGGCGAAATGGCTGCAGGTTTTAATGTCCGGGGTGGCAACACCGATCAAAATCTGATTCTGATCAATGATGCTCCTATTTATGGGACTTCGCATCTTTTCGGAATGTTCAGTACCCTAATTCCCGGGGCAATAAATTCAGTGAACCTGCATAAAGGAACCCAACCCGCCAATTATGGCTCCCGGGTAGCATCGGTAATGGAAATTAAACTTAAAAACCCTGATACTACCAAGATAAAAGGGAAAGCAGGTATTGGCATTTTGAACAGCACCTTTTTTGTAGAAGGCCCCATCTGGAAAAACCGTGTTTCATTTTTGCTTGGAGCCAGGACCACCTATTCCAATTGGATATTAAAAAAAGTCCCTGATCTTGATATCCGAAAAAGCAAAGCCAGTTTTTATGATTTGATTGGTAAAGTGGATGTCAAACTCAATTCAAACAATACACTCAGTGTTTTTGGATATGGAAGCCGCGACCTGTTTACCTATTCCAACAAAAACGATTATGTATATAGTTCTTTTATTGGGGGCATTAACCACAACGGGATTGTGAATCCGATGTTTTCGGTACATACCTCGGCATCCTATTCCTCCTATAAAAATGAAGTCGGTTATTTCGAGGTTACTTATCCTGCCTACCTTATCAAATCAGGTATTGAGCAGTTGAACCTCCGGACAGAATGGAACCTACATTTGCCTAAAAATGAAATAGTGACTGGTTTTGAGGGCATCGGTTATTTTATTGAGCCAGGCGAACAGGAAAAATACAATGAGGATTCGGAAGCCCTAACAGCTATCCTTGAAAAGGAAAAAGCCTTGGAATTGGCTGCATTTGTGCAGGATAATTTTAAAATTTCCGATAGATGGAGTTTGTTTGGCGGGCTTCGTTATTCGTGGTATTCCAAAATCGGTGAGGCGAAAACCTACGTGTATGAGGATGGGAAACCCATAAATGACAACACTGTTGTTGATACCATTGAGTTTTCAGAAAATGAGTTTATAAAACCTTATCAAGGGCTGGAACCCAGGTTCGGGCTTAAATTTGGAATTGATGAAACCAGTTCGTTGAAACTTGGTTATCACATTACCCGTCAATACCAGCACCTGATTTCAAATACGGCCGCATCAACTCCGGCTGATTATTGGAAATCGGCCGACCAGAACATTAAACCTATTTTGAATCAGCAGGTTTCCTTGGGATATTTCAAAAATTTTATGGGAAACATCATTGAAACTTCGGTTGAAGGGTATTACAAAACCTCAGATCATGTTCTGGAATATAAGAATGGGGCGGTACTAAACATGAATCCGACCATTGAACGCGACCTGATTGATGGAGTATCAAAATCGTACGGACTGGAATTTATGGTGCGCAAAAGTATGGGAGGTCTTACCGGATGGTTGAGTTATACATTATCAAAATCGCTCATTAAAACGGAAAGTGCTTTTCAGGAAGAGGTCATTAACCAAGGGAGGTATTATCCAACCTATACCGACCGGATGCACGATTTATCGGTTTCAGTAAATTACCAATTAACCCGGCGCTGGACCTTTGGCTCAAATTTTATCCTTACCAGTGGACGGCCGGTTACACTCCCGGAAAAGAAATACACCATTCATCAGGTGGAGGTTGTGGAATTTTCCGATAGGAATGAATACCGGTTACCAGCCTATCATAGGCTCGATTTATCGGTCACCTATGAAGGTTTCCTGAATAAGACCAAAAAGGTGCATCCAAGCTTTACCTTCTCGGTTTACAATTTGTATGGGCATAAAAACATTTATTCGGTATATTACAAACAAGATAAGCCTACTTCAAGCAACAATTACCAACGGTTTGCACTTTACCAGTTATCCATCATTGGTGTTCCAATTCCCTCGTTAACCATAAACTTGAGTTTCTGATATGAAACAATTTCATCTATATAAATGGCTTTATCTGCTTTCCATTTTGTTTGGGATGTTGGCCTGTGAAAAGGTTTATATCCCAAATCTTGATACGCAGGAAAGCATTCTTGCTTTTGAAGGCCTATTAACCGATCAACCGGGCGTTCATTATGTAAATATTACCAAATCGGTGGGATATAACGATGACGGTAATAATGAAAAAGGTACTGGTTTTCAGGTTGTGATTGAAGATAGCAATGGTTCCAAAATCCTTTTAACCGAAAGTGGTGCCAAAGGGCGCTATGTTACCGGAGACCAGGTAAAAGGACAACTCTACCATTCCTATCGGTTGGTAGCCACCGATCCTGATGGAATCAGCTATGTCTCCTCATTTGAAACATTAATGCCTTCTGCCGAAATCGAATCCATTTCCGGGGAGTATCATATTAATTCCTGGCTTGAGAAAATTGATGGGGTGGGCTATCAGGAACAAACACAAGAGGGAGTACGGTTTTTTAATTTCACGGCATCCGAAGGATTTACTCCCTATTACCGCTACGAGTATGAAGTGGTTTACCTGAGTACCCAGATATATCCCACGCAACCATTTGCAACTATTTGCTACATTGCCCGGCCTGGTAATTCGTACTCAAAAGGGTTTGTTGCGTTAGCCAACGGGAACCTCTTTGTTAATAAAGCTATAAGCCACAATCCTGTTGATTTTATCTCTAAAGTTCAAAGCGAGGTAAGAATAGTTTTAGATAGCATAGAGTTAGACTCTGTGGGGCAACCCATTTACAAATATGAAGATATCAAATTTTATGGTTTTGGGTATTTACTCCGTTTAAAGCAATATTCCTTGTCAGAATCGGGATTTCAGTTCTGGGATGCCATTTACAAACAGGTAAATGCTACCGGGCAATTGTTCGATCCAGTAGAATCGCAAATTATTGGTAACCTGGTTTGTGCCAGCGATTCCGCTCAAAAAGTGTTTGGTTATTTTGGAGTTTCAGCCATCACTGCCAAAAGTAACTATATTTATTTAAAGCAAAACAAGGAGGTTCTTATCAAACCTATCATTTACTTTCCTGAGTTGGAAGGTAACATTGCAGCTTTTACCCCATTCGATTTCTGGATTTATTAAAAAACACATGAAAAAAAATTATACATACATCCTCGAATATCTACTATTTCTTTTCATTGAGATCTTCCCAAGCCAGGTGATACCGCAAAATAGTTACATCCATACGGATAGGAATTGTTATGTGTCGGGCGATCGGGCTTTTGTAAAAATTTACCAACCAGCCAGTGTTGTAAGGCAAACCAACGAACAAACGTTTTGTGTTGATATGTTGAACGCTGAAGGCAGGTTTGTGCAGGGTGAATTAATAAAGATGCAGAAAGGGTTGGCATCGGGGTATTTTAGTATTCCCGACACCTTAGCTACCGGAGCCTATCAACTGAGGGTGTATCAGCAACCGGATGATCCATTGGAAGCTAATCCTACATTGGCTATAAAGTATCTTTTTGTGTCGAACCGGTTTGGGAAAAATGAACCTATCTACGATTCCATGCTCCTGCCAAGGGAGAGTTCTTCGCTATTACCAGACCAAGGACTTCAAGTTTGTGAATTGCAACTTAGCCACGATACTTTGGGGATCCGGAAAAAGATGCAGATGAATCTTTTCTTAGTACCAGAAAGCGTCAATACCATTTATGTTTCAGTTTCGGTTAGACCCGTTTCTACCAAGGAGTTGGAAATGGAACAGCGAAATGTTGCCAAATCCACTTTACAGCCTTCCGCCAATACTGCTACTCGAAAAGTAATTCCGGGGATTAAAATTCAGGGAACTTTGCTGACGAACTCCACCAAAACTCCGGTGACTGATGCCGTTGTGTTTTTATCCTTTCAGGATACTTTGTTGCGGTTGAAATACGACCTTGTGGATCATTCAGGACAGTTTGTTTTTTACCTGAACAACTGTTTTGGGATGCAGACGGTCTATTTTTCTGCTTACCTTTACCCTTCGCTTGAACCGCTGAAGGATATTAAGTTTCAGATAACCGACCCATTCATGGCTTCCCAGTTATTTGCACCTGGTGAGGTATTGTGCTATGAAGCCAGTTCCGATACGTTGAACATTCTAAAATCAGTGATAGCTAAAGCTTACAATACTTCCTGTTTTACAGAAATGGATGTCCCTGTGAGGGACTCCTTTTCGTTCGAGCAAAACTATTTGAGTGGAATAATGACCAATGTGGTTGCCCCTGATGATTATGTAACTCTGCCCGATTTTGAACAAATAGCCATAGAAATCCTGCCTTTTCTCAGGTATAAAAAATGGGACGGGGGTTGGCGGATTTCTATCATTGATGGAAAGAATGAGGTCATCAGGTATAATCCCTTGGTATTTGTGGATGGCGTTCCTTTGTTGGAACCACAATTGTTATTTAGCTGGGGGACCTCACGTATTAAAAAGGTTGAAATAAAATCACAGCCTCGTTTTTTTGGCGATTTGTATTTCGAAAAAGGATTGGTATTTATCTGGACCAAAGAACAGAATTTTTGGTCACAAAACAGTTCTTCCTACATTCAGGAGGTAGAACTTCCGTTTTACCAAAAACCCATTCAGTTTATCTTCCCCGATTATTCAAAAAACACCAACTTCCAACAACCCGATTTCCGGCAAACTCTTTATTGGGAGCCAAATGTGGAACTTAGTTCAACTAAGCAGTCCAAACTGAATTTCTACACTTCCGATGAAAAGGGAGATTTTGAGGTTGAGGTGGAAGGGATAACCAACAAGGGGCAACCCGTATATTTCCGCAAAGTCTTTACCGTTGAATAGTTTTATATGAAAAAATATATTTGGATAATTTGGTTCATGTGTTTCGGCCAACAATTGCTCACGGCACAAACAAACCAAGACGGTTTCAAGAATCACTTTATTACGGGAGAATCGTTCCGTTACTATTTTCAACAATACGTAGGAAACCCCTACTTTACCGATGATTGGGTGTTAGGCTCCGTGCAGTTGGTGAGTGGCGAAAGGTACGACAGCATCATGCTGAACTTCGACATTTACAAAGACGATTTGCTCTATTACCACTCAAAATTGAAGAGGATAGTTTTGGTTGACAAAATTATTGTAAAGGAATTCCGCTTTCTGGAACCTTTAACTGACAAAGAATTACGAGTAGTTAACTTGAATTTACCCGATAGTTCCAATCTATCCTCGGGTTATTATTTCCAGTTGGTGGACGATACGGTTTCACTATTCATAAAAAAACGCAAAACCATTGATTATTACAACAATACTGTGCCAAACAACAATAAGTTGGGAAAATTTTACGAAGAGACCTCCTATTATTATTCCTTGAATGGTTCTTATGTGAAGTTCTCATTACGAAAACGCAAACTGGCAAAGCTTTTCCCACAGCATTATTCACAAATTTTGAGCTTCATTTCATCAAATAACTATTCAATAAAAGACAAGGATAATTTATACTTGATTTTTATGGAAATAAACCATCTTCTTAAAAACCCTTAATTCCAATAGTATGCCCTTAGTAAAAGTTGAATTGCAAAAAGGATACGATCGCTTAAAGCTAATAAAACTTCGCGAAATTGTTATGAGCCAAGTTGTTCAAACATTGCAGCTGTCAGAAAACGATCAAAATTTCCGGCTGATTGAGTATGAACCCGACTTTTTTCAGATGAAACCTCCTTATAAAGTGATTATCGAAATAAGTCTGTTTAGTGGCAGAACTCCAAAAACCAAAAAGCTTCTTTTTCAAAACCTGGTTCAGCAATTGGAAACCCATCAATTGTTCGAAAGAAAAGAGGTGTTCATCTTACTCAACGAACAACCCATAGAGAATTGGGGTGTACGGGGAGGTATCCCGGCCAATGAACTGGAACTTGGGTTTATTGTTGAGATTTAATATAAAAGGCGGGAGAATTTTACTGGTTTATGTTTTTTAGTAGCCCTTTAAAACGGGTAAATGCCATTGCAAACCTTTAACTTAGCCCTTTTAAAATTAAAAGTTTGCCATTATGTATAAACTCATTGCATTTTTGCTTATGCTAGCATTTTTGGGATGCCAAACGCCCCAACCCCAGTCAAATGATCAGGAGCCAAATGTTGATGCTCAGGTAATTGCCACTACCATAAAACAGTTGCAGGAATCATTCCCGGGAGCCGACGCCACACTGATTCAGAAAGGTGTGACCCATGCAGGTTCGCTTTGGCGGGCTGCTGATGGAACCGCAAAGGAATTCAGCCAATTTTGCATGAAAAATTATTTCTCCGCAAGTGATGAAAAAAAGAACATCTATCTGAAACTGGAGCAATATTTGGAAACCATCAATGGGCATTTTACCCTTATGGGCATTGGGCTAAATAAAAATGTCACTCTTAACAACGGCCCCCTTGCCGAAGTGGATAAACTTTTTGCCAGTTATAATGCCGCCGCTCACTGGATGGATGATTTGTATAAAAACAAAATTGCCTTTGTCATCGCGCTGAATTTTCCTTACTATTCATTGAACGAAAAAGAATCGTTGGGACAAAACTGGAGTGCCGAAGAATGGGGATATGCAAGGTTGGGTGATGTTTTTGCCGCAAGGGTTCCCGCCGAACTGACCCAAAATTATTCCAAGGTCAATGCCGATGCCGACCTATACATCTCAGAGTATAATATTTTTATGGGAAGTTTGGTCAACGACCAGAACCAACCTCTTTTCCCCAGCGATATGGTTTTGTTGACGCATTGGAATTTGCGCGACGAGATAAAATCGAACTACGCTGATGCTAGAAAAGGTTCCGAAAAACAGGAAATGGTTTATCAGGTCATGAAACGCATCATCGATCAAACCATTCCAACACAGGTAATTAATTCAGGGATGTATCAATGGAATCCCTATTCGAATAAAATAAGCAAAGACCAGCAAGAGGTAGCTGCCACCGATGAAAAAGATGCCCGCTACCAGCAGATCATCAATAATTTTAAAGCTTTGCAGGCCATGGATGTTTATAACCCGGCCATGAAAACCTATATTGAACGGAACTTTTCAGGAGGGATGGAAATATCACAACCTGAGGTTGAAATTTTATTTGATGAATTTTTATCTTCGCTTCAGGTAAAAGAGGTAGCCGGACTTATCAAACAGCGATTGGGACGGGAATTGAGGCCTTATGACATTTGGTACGATGGGTTTAAGGCCCGCAGTTCCATATCGGCTGAGGTTTTGGATCAAAAAACACAAGCCAATTATCCCGACCCAAAAGCCTTTGAGGCAGACATGCCCCGTATGCTGCAAACCTTGGGATGGGAAAAAGAACGGGCACAATTCCTGGCATCCAAAATAACTGTGGAACCGGCACGTGGTTCCGGGCATGCCTTGGGTGCCGAAATGCACGACATGAAATCGTACCTCAGGACCCGAATTCCTGAAACAGGGATGAACTACAAAGGTTATAACATTGCCGTTCATGAATTTGGGCACAATGTGGAACAAACTATTACCCTTCACAATGTTCCTTATTATACCATGCATGGGGTTCCAAATACAGCTTTTACTGAAGCTTTGGCTTTTATCTTTCAAAGCCGTGACTTAAAACTATTGGGTATGAACGATCCCGATCCTGATAAAGATTACCTGAAAACCCTGGATACTTTCTGGAGCATTTATGAAATTATGGGGGTTAGTATGGTGGACATGCAGGTCTGGAAATGGTTGTATGAACATCCTGAAGCTACCGCGGCTGAGCTTCGCGAAGCTGTGATTACAATCTCTAAAGAGGTTTGGAATAAATATTATGCCCCGGTATTTGGTTCTTCCGATGAAACCGTCCTGGCCATTTATTCGCACATGATTGCTTATCCTCTGTATCTTTCAGCCTATTCATTTGGTCATTTGATCGATTTCCAGATTGAGCAACATCTGAAAGGGAAAAATTTTGCCGTAGAGGTTGAACGGATTTATAGCCTGGGGCGATTGACCCCTCAACTTTGGATGCAGAAAGCTGTTGGAGTGAAAATTTCAAACCAACCCATTTTGTTGGCTGCCGATGAAGCGGTTGCCCATTTCAAGAAATAAGAAAAGCTGTCTGAAAAGTGTCTTTAAATTCAAATACTTTCAAATTTAAAGACAAGGAACACAGACCCGCCTTCCGTTGAAGCGGGTCTGTGTTCTGTTTTATTAATAAGTGGCTCATATTTATAAAACTGCGTAACATGAATGGGAAAAGCGACCTGTGTGTTGCTTTTTAACATGTTTATAAAATTGCCGGGGTCAACCACAGAAATTTTGAAATGAATTAATTTTACACCGTTATTTTTGTGCACATTAAAACTATCAAAACAAAAAAATATGTCAATACATAACTTCCTGAACCGGCATATAGGACCTAGAAATGCCGATATTGATGAGATGCTATCAGCCATTGGGGTATTATCACTCGATGAGCTTATCGATCAAACCATCCCTTCCGACATTCGTTTAAAAGAGGTGTTGCCGTTGGGAAATCCCATGTCGGAGTACGAGTATCTGAACCATCTGAAAAGTATGGCCGTTAAAAACAAGCTCTACAAATCCTATATAGGAATGGGTTATTACAACACCATTACCCCCTCGGTCGTTCTTCGGAATATTTTCGAGAACCCAAGCTGGTACACTTCATATACACCTTATCAGGCAGAAATATCCCAAGGGAGGTTGGAAGCTTTATTGAATTACCAAACAATGGTAATGAGCCTTACCGGAATGGAAATAGCAAACTCTTCTCTTTTGGATGAAGCTACAGCCACTGCCGAAGCCATCATCATGATGTTTAACAAAAGAGACCGCGCCCTTCTTAAAAATGAAGGCAATCAATTGTTTGTAGATGAAAAAATCTTCCCTCAAACTTTGGCCGTATTGATTACCCGTGCCGAACCTTTGGGAATTAAGGTAATCACTGGTGATTATAAAAAATTCCAGTTTAACGATAAAACCTTTGGTGCGGTACTGCAATTCCCCAACTCCGACGGTTCTATCGAAAACTATAAAAATTTTGTCAATGCGGCTCATGCTAATAATAGTTTAGTTACCGTGGTAGCCGATTTAATGAGTCTTGCGTTATTGGTTCCTCCGGGCGAATGGGGTGCTGATATTGTTTGTGGGACCACCCAGCGTTTCGGCATCCCTATGGGTTATGGCGGGCCTCATGCAGCCTATTTTGCTACCCGCGATAGTCTGAAACGGAGCATGCCAGGGCGTATCATCGGAGTAACCATCGACAGGAATGGTAACAAAGCCTTGCGGATGGCCTTGCAAACGCGTGAACAGCATATCAAGCGTGAAAAGGCCACTTCAAATATTTGTACCGCTCAGGCATTGTTGGCCAATATGGCCGGTATGTATGCCGTATATCATGGCCCTGAAGGAATTAAAGCCATCGCCCACCGGATTCACCACCTGGCCGGAATCCTGAACAAAGGGCTCAAAGCTATTTATATGACTCAGGAAAACGAGAATTTCTTCGATACCCTTCGTGTGAAACTGACCTGCACCAATGCAAACAATCTGATTGCCCTAGGCCACGACGAGAAAATGAATTTCCGGTACATCGATGAAAAAACCGTTGGTGTGAGTGTCGATGAAACAACCTCCATCCAGGATATTAATAACATACTTAAAGTATTTGCTCGTTCCTGCAATAAGGAATATGTAGCTGTAACCGATAACGACGAACGGGTTTATTTCGACGAAATTTACCTCCGTAACACGCCCATCCTGGAGGAAAAGGTATTTAACAAATACCGTTCAGAAACCGAGATGATGCGCTACATCAAGAAGTTGGAACGTAAAGATATTTCGTTGACACATTCCATGATTTCTTTGGGATCGTGTACCATGAAACTGAATCCTGCGACTACCATGTTGCCTTTAAGTTGGCCTGAATTTGCCAATATCCACCCATTTGCCCCCAAAGATCAGGCAGAAGGGTATCAGCAATTGATTGGTGAATTGGAAAAAGATTTGGCCACCATTACAGGCTTTGCGGCTATTTCGGTACAACCAAATTCTGGAGCAGCCGGTGAATACGCAGGCTTAATGGTTATCCGCGAATATCACAAATCACGGGGCGAAGGTCATCGGAATGTGGTACTGATTCCCGCTTCGGCTCATGGGACAAACCCGGCAAGTGCAGCCATGGCAGGTGGAACCGTAGTTGTGGTAGCTTGCGATAAGAATGGGAATGTGGATATGGACGATTTGAAAGCAAAAGCCCTTGAACATGGCAAGAACCTTCATTCTTTCATGATCACCTATCCTTCGACCCACGGGGTTTTTGAAACCGAAATCCGTGCCATGGTGGATATCATTCATCAACAGGGTGGGCAAGTATATATGGACGGTGCCAATATGAATGCCCAGGTAGGCTTAACCAGCCCCGGATTTATTGGGGCCGATGTTTGCCACCTGAATCTGCACAAAACGTTCGCCATTCCTCATGGAGGTGGAGGCCCCGGTGTTGGGCCGATTGGTGTAGCTAAACATTTGGTGCCTTTCTTACCAAGTCATCCGGTTATTCATGTAGGTGGAACAAATGGAGCCAATGCTGTTTCTGCGGCTCCTTATGGCAGTGCGATGGTGTTACCCATTACCTATTCGTATATTAAGATGTTGGGAGGCGAAGGATTGACATATTCCACCAAAATGGCCATTTTAAATGCCAACTATTTGGTGGCTCAATTGAAAGAGCATTTTGGCATATTGTATTCCGGGGCTAAAGGCCGTGTAGGTCATGAAATGATTGTGGATTGCCGTCATTTCCGTCAGGAATATGGTATAGAAACTATCGACATTGCCAAACGTTTGATGGATTACGGATTCCACGCTCCTACATTATCTTTCCCTGTACATGAAACCTTGATGGTGGAACCCACTGAGAGTGAGAGCAAAGAGGAGCTTGACCGTTTTGTAGAAGCCTTGACTTCTATCCTTGAAGAAATAATGGAAATAAAAAATGGAAGTGCCCATGCCACAGACAATTTGTTGAAAAATGCCCCGCATACAGCATTAGAAGCTACCGACGGGAACTGGGAACACCCCTACAGCCGTCACCGGGCAGCTTACCCGCTCGATTGGGTGACACACAATAAATTCTGGCCTTCGGTAGCCCGTGTAGATGATGGATATGGCGACCGCAACCTGGTTTGTTCCTGTGCACCTATCTCGGAATACCTGGATTAATTCAAAAATTTCATTCTGCTAGAAGCCTGACCTTTATGGGTCGGGCTTTTTTAGTACTTGTAACCGGTATCCTGTGGCATGGCAACCCAAAGGATGATGTAAATAAAAATGCCCGGGAAAGCGGCACTTAAAATACTTACCAAAACATAAAGTACCCGGACTAAGGCAATATCCCAGCCTAACCACTCGGCTAACCCGGCACATACCCCGGCTATGACTTTGTGATTTGAACGTGTTAAATGAGGTTTCACTAGAATAAAATTAAGTTATACATTTATTTTTCAATACAATACATCAATCAAATATAAAATCAGACTTTCATTTACCGTGGAACCCTCATGTTTTTTTTCATATCCTTTTGTGCTACATCTTGCATGAGGGTTTCATCTGTTTATTTTTAAATTTTTATGACTATCGGGAATCTTTAATATCAATTTTATAGTTCTCACTTACACATGCTATTAAAAGGCGATCGAACATATTTTCACCAAAATATCGTCTATTAACTTTGTAACAAAATTCATCCAGATAGT
>Ga0209016_1000691_pt1 | contig 36431 bp, 39 predicted proteins | sample EPASupsiteSAE305_FD_187265 | JGI IMG/M metagenome (GOLD analysis project Ga0209016, IMG submission 187265) | Bioremediated contaminated groundwater microbial communities from EPA Superfund site, New Mexico - SAE3-05 (SPAdes) (version 2) | ecosystem: Environmental > Aquatic > Deep subsurface >... | reverse complement strand
TTCAAACTGCCATAAAAGAGGCGAAAAAGCTTGGAAGTGCAAAGATATTTAACGAAAAAAGAAAGATAGAACTAGAGCTCGGAGCTTACAACATCATAGAAACGCTGCTTGAAAATCTGATGCATGCTTCATACGAACTTTACAAAAAAGAGGATGAGTCAAAACTCTCTTTTAGAAACAAAAGAGCATTGGAACTTATGGGTGAAAACAGACCTCAAAAAACGCATAGTTTGTACAGCATGTACCAAAGAGTGGTTGACTACATAGTAGGCATGACGGACAATCATGCAAAGTATGTGGCAAACCAGCTTAATGGGATGGGGATTTGAAGAGTTTTAATACAAGAACTCTATCGAGAAAACTCTGAATTTCCCTCTCTATTTTTTTATTTTTTCAAATATAGATGCAAACTTTTCTAGTTGGTCTAAGCCTATATTTTTATCTCCGCTTTTATCGCCGTATATGCTGTGGACTGGATTGTCGAAGATTTTTTCAAATGGTGTTTTTATGAGTTCAAGCAAATCTTTTTCATCTGTTTGTAATTCAGATTTTAAATTCTTCAAATTATTAACAAAAGTGGCTGCCATTATTCGTTTATTCTCATATTCTTCATAGAGTTTGTTAAGTTTTGTGTATTCATTTAAGTGAAAACTTACGATTACTATCAATGGGAGATTTAAAGAAAATGCAACTAAAAAATGTTGCCATAACTCAATGTCTTTTATACTAAATAACTCTTGAATCGGTAAAATCCAGAGCATACTATTTGATAGTAAAATAATAGTCATAAAAATATCCATCATCCAAAAATGCAATCTTTTTTGTTTTTTTAAGGCTTCACATTTTTCACCAAACTGTTTCGATAATTCATAAGCGATATGCCCTTCTTTGGCTCGTTTTAGCTCTGTAACTTCATCATTAATTAAGTGCTTACTATTTGTTGCTTCATCAAAAAGAGCTTTCGTTTGTATAAGCATTTTGTTTATTTCTATTTGAGAATCGGAACTTTGTAAATCTGTTACGCTTTTTTTAATTTCATCAATCTGACTTAAATATCTTTTATCATTTTGTTCGTTTCTTATAATAATTTCATTGAGTGGTTTTTGTTCTTCTTCTAAACTTTTAATGCGTTCTGATAAGGCATTGATTTTTTGACTAATATCAACTCTACCAGCGGATACGCTACCACCTATTTTAATATTTGTATATTTTTTTTTATTTGTTATATTTTCAATAAACTCATTAAACAATCTTGCTTGCTCAATTAAATTATTTTGAATTTTTTTATCCGTTGGATTGCTAAAAAATGCTCGTGAAGCGTGTGCCAATGAATTTATATTATCATCATAAAAATTTCTTAAATCAACTATGGACATTTGCGTTAATATCTTCGTATCAAATTTTTTTATTTTAGCCAATGCTTTCTTCAGAGGAGAAGATATTTCTTCGGAAAAGTATACTATGGTATCTCTTTGAAGTCCAATCTCATTTCCTTGAAGATATTTAATATCATCTGCAATAAGTTTATTAATCTGCTCTCGCTCTTCCAATTCATTTTCCATCATCATTTCCTTCTTGATAAATTTTCATTCCCTCGATATAAGCAAAATCTTTGAGGTTGTATGTCCATAACTCTAAATCATAAATCAAACATGAAGCGGCGATGAGGGCATCAGGAAGTTTGAGTGAATATGAAAGTGAGTAGCGGAGTATAAGTATCTTAGCCAAATTGAAACATTGGGTTGAATATTCAAGATGCCCAAATGATTCCATAAGACGGAGTGCATCTTTTTGCTCTCTTTTATTTCTAACACCTTGCAAAATTTCAAGTTCTACAACAGGATTTATCAAAATTTCCTCTTTTGATAAATCAATTTTACTATTGCCTCGTAGATAATCTATGATGATACATGTATCGATAAGTAGTGCCATTATCGCTTCCACGCATTGTTACGAAGCTCTTTAGCAAAGGCCACAACATCTTCAACATCTGAAAAAGGCTTTACATCTTTTTCTTCATCGCCTACTAACTGCAACATTTCATCAAGAGTATATGAAGGTTTTACAATATGCTCTTTATAGTTGAGTTTTTTATATACAAGTTTATCATTGTTGGCAGATGATTCCATCTCTTTAAGCTTTTCATACAGTTCAATGTTAATCAGAGCAGCAACAGGGCGACCGTGTTTTTGAATGACGATTTCTTCCCCTGCAAACTCTGCCATATTTACATATTTACTTAGATGAGCTTTAGTTTCGGCAATATTTACTTTAGTCATAATTTAGCCTTTTTAGTTAATATGACTATATTGTAGCAAAAAATAGTCAAAATTATCAAACCCTAGTTATATCTCTAGCCGCCAAAAACCCGCTTGCCCATGCAAAGGCGAAGTTGTAGCCTCCGCGGCGACCTACTACATCTAAAACCTCTCCGCAGAAGTATAGGTTTTTTTGCTTTGATGATTCCATAGTTTTGGGGTTTATCTCCGTTGTATCTACTCCGCCGCCGCTTACTTCTGCATGACGAAAGCCGTGTGTTTCGGTTACTTCAAAACGCCAGTTTAAGATCTGGTTTGCTATTTTTTTGCTCAGTTTCACATTGATCTCATCTGCACAAATAGAAGTTAAAATGCCAAGATCTTCTAAAATTGCTGAAGCGATTTTCATCGGGATAAGCCCGATAAGAATTTCAAAAATAGTTATTTTTGGCTCTTGTGCGGCAATCTTGCTTATATGATTTGAGAGTTTTTGCAAATCAAATTTTGGAAGCAGGTTTATAGATATGCTCACATGTGAAAACTCCATGAGTGCTTTGCTCGCGGCTTGTGAGATGTCTAGTATGGCAAAACCAGAAACTCCGTAATCGCTAAATAGTATATCACCGCTACATGCGCCCTGTAAGAAGTGCCCTTGGGGTGTAAGCTCTTTTTTGTTATTTATAAGTAGCGAGACTTCACCATCAACTTTTGCACCGCTCATTTTTTTTACGATTTTAGAGTTTAGATGAAGCTGTACAAGAGATGGATAAGTCGGGATGATGTTATGCCCAAACTCCATTGCAAAGTTGTATCCGTCACTATTGCCTCCAAGCTGAGATGCTGCTTCTGAACCGGTGGCAACTACAACTGAATCATAATCGTTAAAGAGCTTTTTTATATCTGTGATTTTTGTATCTGTATGGAAATTAACGCCTAGATTTTTAGCATGTGCGATTAGAAGAGATGCTACGCTTTTTGCCTCATTGCTAAGCGGATAAACACGCCCGTCATCTTTAACATCAAGCAAAAGCCCTATGTTTTGGCAAAATTTATCAAACTCATTAAATCCAAACTCCTTAAGTGCATAATCTGTAAAGTGGGGATTTTGCGAGAAGTAGTCGTTAGAAGATAAATTTTTATTTGTAATATTGCAACGCCCGTTTCCTGAAGCCAAAATCTTTTTAGCACACTTTGAGTTTTGCTCATAAACATCTACGAGAATAGATTTTTTGGCACAAAATATTGCACACAAAAGCCCGGAAGCTCCGCCGCCGATGATTGCTACTTTTTTTTCTTTTGACACAAGATACTCTTTTTTTAAAATTATAAGGATTGTACTATAAATATGAGGGATGTTTGGATAAATTAAGTTAGACAATCGAGAAAGAGCGACAAAACTGTGTCGCTCTTAGAGCTTTTTTAGCTCTAATGACTGACTACTCAGCTACTACGCTTTTTTTTGCTTTCTTAGCTTTTTTAGCCTTGCTGCTTTTTTTTACTTTTTTAGCATCAACAGTTTTACCTGAATTTTCTACTTTTGCAGCTCTTTCAGATTTAGGAGTGCCGGCAGCGAATGCTGAAGTTAAACCAAGAACAAGAGCCAGTGCGATAATTTTTTTCATAAATGAATCCTTTTTTTGTATATACACATTTTGTGTGGAGGAATTCTATATTATCAAGCGTGAATTATCAGTGAATTATTCCAAGTTAATGTAAAAGTTGTTCCGATATCTTTTTTTGACGTCACATCAATTTTTATACTGTACAAATCGCATAATGATTTTACAATATTAAGCCCAAGCCCAAAACCGCCGTTTGAGTTATTAAACCTTGCGTAGCGTTCAAAAATCTCTTGTGATTTTGATTGGTCAAATCCAACTCCTGTATCCGAAATAGTGAGTGAATTTTCATCTAGTTTTATCTCTATATTTCCGTCTTTTTTGTTATATTTGATTGCGTTTGAGAGCAGGTTGTCAATAATTCTGCCCATAAACCGTTCGTTCATCATAACTTCACATTGTTTTAGTTCTGTTGTAAAACTAAGATTTTTTGTAGAAGCCAACGGTCTAAAATAGTCAATTCTCTGAATTATCAACTCATCTACACTGACTTTTTGAACAGGGTGGTGTTTTGATGAAAATATGGAGAATGTCAGGTCATTATAGAGATGAGAGAGTGTCCTTGTTGCGATTAACATACGATTTATGGATTTAAGGTTTTTTTTGCTTAGCGTATCCATCTCCATCGTCTCAAGACTCATTGAGAGAACCGAGATAGGCGTGTTTAGTTCATGTGCGGCATCGGTTATAAATTTATTTAGCAGTTCAATATATTGACGCAGAGGACGCAGAAAAATTTTTGATAAGATGAATATTACTATGCCAAAAAATAGAATAGAAAAAATTAAAAATATAACTATGGTTTTTTTTGTTCTATCCAACTCTTCGTCTATCGTATCGGCTTTGACAACAAGATAGTGAATGTTTTTTATGCTCTCCAATTCGATGGTTTTAATAAAAAAGTAGTGCCCATTTTCCCTAAAAAATCCCTGTTTAAATTTTACATTAAAAGAAGCGGGAACAGGATAGATGATGTTGTTATTTTTGTCCATCATGGCAATGTTGAATTTTGGATGATGCAGCAGATATTCATCCAAATCACTTATTTTTTGTGCATAATATACTGATTCATAGGCAGTTTCGGTGTAGTCAATCATCTCATTTTGCAGAATTTCAGTATATATTTTTTTTTGGTAGTTATAGTAGAGAGTAGAGAGGATAATTAAAAAAATTACATTAAGTCCGACAAAAACAGACACGAATTGTATGAGTGATTTTTTTTCAGCTTGTAACAATCAGATATCCTTGTTTTCGCACATTTTGAATAAAGTCTTTTCCCAATATTTTACGTAATTTTTTGATGTGTGTACGAAGATTCTCTTCTGTAGCTTCATCGTCATAATTCCATACATTAGCAATAATCTGCTCATTTGAGATCATCTTGCCTTTATGTGAAATTAACATATTAAGCAGTTTTGTCTCTTTTTTGGTTAAAAAAAGTTCTCTCTCATTGCTAAAGAGTTTCCCGTTGTTTGGTTCAAATGACCATTCGTCATTGAGCATGATAATATCGCTGTTATTAAGAGAGAAAGATTTTTGGATCAGTTTTTGAAGACGCAACTGAAGCTCTTTTAGTTCAAAAGGCTTTTTTATATAGTCGTCGCATCCTGCATCATACCCTTTGGATAGATCGGCTATGCCGGCCAATGATGTTACAAATATAGCTGGTGTTTTTCGATCTGTGTCTCTGATAGTTTTGAGCACATCAAATCCGCTTACCAGAGGTACTTTTACATCAAATATAAATGCATCGAAATTTTCCTCATAAGCTTTGTCTATCGCTTCGCTTCCGTCATTTACGCATACGACTTCATAACCGCATCCGCTTAAAAATTCAGACATAATATCGCATATCAGCAAGTCGTCTTCCATAATAAGAAGCCGCAGTTTTGAAGTTTTCTCTCTCATTGTTTTCTTATTTTAGAGTGATTCTGCTAAAATTTTTATATCATTTTGAAACGGTAATAGTTTATTATTTATAATATCCCATATCTCATCTGCATCTATACCAAAATAGTCATGTGCTATAATATTTCTAAAATCTTTTATTTTTTGCCAAGGGATTTTGTTATTAGATTTTTTAAAATTTATATCAAGCCTAGAGATAATTTCGCCGATGACTATAAATTGCATCATAGTTGCATCAAAACTTTTTTGGTCATGATAAAAAGTGTCGGCATCACTAAAATCTTGCGAATATAGTTTTATTTTATCAATTGCTTCAAGTAGGGCAAATAAATCAAATTTTATTTTAGACATAAATGGTATCTCTTAAAATAAAGTCTTTTGCATAAGGCTTTAGATACTTTTCTCTTGCGATGTCAACACTTCTTTCAAATTCATTTGATAAAAAACTTTTTAAAGACTCTTTTATGTCATGAATATTTTTAGTTCCATCTTCAAATTCTATGAGTAAATCCACATCACTTTCTTTTGTCTGCTCATCTCTTGTGAACGAACCAAATAACCCTATTTTTGTAATATGGTATTTATTTGACAAGTAATTTTTATTTTCTTTAAGGAACTTTAGTATCTCTTTTTTTGTATTCATAGCATGTATTTTAACACAAATAGATTATTTTTTTACATGTATATCTTTAAAAACTCATTAATATTGATGTTCAATGTTAAAGTATTTTTTATCGTTGTACACAAATTGGTTTTAATTAGTTGTTTAATTATATTTTGTTTTTTAGATATGGCTAAAGATATAATAGTCGCTTAAAGCGTCACAAGCTTTGCGCCAAAACCGCCCATGTGCTGCGGCGCATCTTCAAATTTTTTTACTTTTGGATGTGTTTTTAAAAATTCCTTGACTGCATAAGAGAGTTTTCCCGTTCCTATGCCGTGATAAACTATGACTTCATCCCAGCCGTTTATGAGCGCATCGGAGATAAATTTGTCCAACTCTTCTATCGCTTCTTCGGCCCTCATACCGTGCAGGTCACACTTGAGTCCGGCTCTTCTTTGGACTTGCAGGTTGACATCCGTACGTGGTTTTTGATGGATAATTTGCGTATGTTTAAGCTCTTTTGTCTTAACTCTTACACGCATTCCGTCAACTTCGACAATCGCCTCTTTTTTATCTTTCATAGCTACGATTACGCCTTTTTTGCTATGGTATTTGACATTATCGCCGATGTTGAACTCTGCGACTTGAACGATTTGCGGCTCTTTCTTTTCTTGAGGCAGTTGTTGGTTGGCTTTATTCATAGCTCTGTGTATAGCTTTTGTGTCTCCTGCACGGGCAGCAAGTTTTGCTTCGTTTATAGCACTCTCATAGCTCTCTTTAAGGGCATTTCTCTCATATTCTAGCTCTTCGTAAACTCTCTGTTTCTCTTCTTTTAACTCAAGCTCTTTGGCTTTTATGCTCTCTAGTTTTTCATCGACAAGTTTATGTTTTTGTTTCAGTTCACGTTCTAGCTGTGAACCTCTTTCGATAAGAATGTTTAGTTTTTCACTGTTATCGCCGTAAACCGCTTTTGCTTCAGTTACGATTCTGTTTGAGATCCCGTATCTGCTTGCAGTTTCAAAAGCGTAGCTTTTTCCGATAATTCCGTGCATAAACTCATAAGTCGGAACTCTGTTCTGCTCATCGTAAATCGCCGCCATAAGCTCTACGTCATCACGGTCAGCCATAAGTGCGGCAAGTCGTTTGTGATGGGTTGTTACGACTATCTTTTGCCCTCTTAAAATCAACTCATCTAATATAACTTTAAAAAGTGCCGCAGCCTCGTCGCTGTCGGTTCCCAGTTCTATCTCATCGACTCCGACAAGCGCGTCTTTATACTCAAATATTTTAGAAAACTCTTGCATGCGCCCTGCAAAAGTTGAGATATCGTTTTTAACATTTTGAGGATCATCGATAATCGCTAAAATATTTTTAAAACTTCCCACATGTGACTTGTGCTCATTTAGCTTCATGGGAATTATATATTTTGCCATAAAAGCCGCAGCTAGAATCGACTTTAAAAGCATTGTTTTTCCGCCGGCATTTACACCCGTAATCATCAAAATATTTTTTGAAAAATCTACATTTATGGGTTTTGCATGGTGTAGAGCAGGGTGGATAAAGCCATCCAATACTATTTTAGAATCTTTTTTGGATTTTACGAGTTGGAGGTTTTTGCTTTTTGCAAACAAAACTCTAGCTTGATAGTTGTCAAACTTTGTGAACTCTTTATCGCAAAAAGATATAAACGGCAGAAGTTCCGCAAGTTTTGATGAGAACTCTTTTGCGTAGTTATAAAAAATCGCCTCTCGCTCTTGGACGATGTAGCGGATCTGTTCTTTTGATTTTAGTATGCTATCGGGTGAGACATAAAAACCGCCGCTGCTGCTTCTGCCTACTATTGCACCCTTTAGCACATGGTTAAAACCGCCGCGAACCAAAAGAGACTCTTCGTCATTTATAAGGTGAACTTGAGTGTCTATAAGGTATGGTGAGAGTTTAGGGCTTGATGTAAGTCTCTTTAGCGAGCTGTTCATGTTGGCTTTATGCTCTCTTATTTTAGCACCCAAGCCAAATAGTACTTCATCAAGATTTTCTTCAAATTTGCCGTCATGTGTGAAGTACTTTTCAACTTCAAAAAATTTCGGCTCAATGACGAATTTATCCATCCATTCGCCGATAATTCCCTCGAGATCTCTGTTCTTAAAGTAGCGAAAATATCTGATGACTTTTACGACTTCAAAAATCTGCTCAAATTGGAGTACGCCGTGCTTTTGAAGATGAAGTTTTATATTTGTAAAATCTGCAACTTTAGGAGGAGCTTTAAACTCAATTGCATCAAGCGCTTTGATATAGCGGTAGTGAAGCTCTTGATCCCCTTCGATGTAGAGAGAACTCTCACGCGAGAAGAAGTGTTTAAAAGAGTTTATATGATCATTTAAATCAAGTTGATTTATTAGCAAATCAACTTTTGAAGAACTATCTACTCGCATTTAGAAGCACTAATCATCTGACCATAAAATGGGGTCTCTTTTTTGCCTATAAAAGTGTATGTTCCGATGCTTAGAGTGTAGTTTTCGTCGTTTACGCTCACACCGTTGCATACAACAGTGCCATGTTGATTAAACTTCATAACTACATCAAGCATCTTTTGGCTTTTTGCATTGCTGTAACTGTTAAACGCGATTGCTGAGATAACTACAGATAAGACGACAACCGTTATGATGGCTTTTTGTCTATTTGTAAGTTCTGTAAAATAGTGCAAAGCTAAGAAAAAAAGTGTTACTACAACGATTCCGGCTACATATGCCATTATGCTGTTCCTCTTATCTGATATGTTAAATCTCCTGCACCAAAGCCTATGATAAGACCCTCATCAAGTATTTTTAGTGCCTCTTTGTCTTTCATAACAGTAATAGTGTTGTTCGCTCTTGTTATATTGTCGGCAATCGTGAGGTTGTATCTTTTAAACTTCTCTCCAAAGTCGATCTCTCTGCTTGCTTCACCCGCAGACCAGACTGGAAGGATTATAAGCTCCCCAGCCCCTTCAAAACATTTTATAAACTCTTCTAGATTATCTATTGTACGGGAGTATTTATGCGGCTGCCAAATTGCGGTAATTTTGTCAAAACCTTTAAGGAGTGCATACTCTTTTACAGACTCGAATGTCGCTTTTATCTCTGTCGGATGGTGACCGTAATCATCGATGATAACGCTCTCTTTTTGCAGTCCCACTATATCAAAACGCTTTTTTATGCCTTTGAAATTGAGTATATTTTTTCTGATCTCTTCGATTTCCATGGATTCGTTTGCTGCTAAAATAGCCAAAGCCGCATCAAGAGCGATATGCTTTCCAAATCCCCAAACATCAAAACTGCCCAGATCTTTAAGCGTAAACCTTGTGTGAGGCTCGTCGTTTATGAGAATGAACTCTATATTTGTAATGTCACGGCTTGGATAGAGCCAGTGAGCATCTACTTCACCGATAAGAGTGCTTAAAAATTTATCTTCGGCATTTAAAACACGACAAGGAGCTGATGAAATAAAAGCTTTATACGAGTTGTAAAAAAGCTCATAGTTGTAGTCGTAATACTCCATGTGTTCAGGCTCTGCATTTACTACGATTGCACAATACGGGTTTGAGTTTAAGAAACTTCCGTCACTCTCATCTGCCTCAAAAATCATAACATTATTGTCTTTTTCATATCTGACATTTGAGCCGAATTCTTTTGACTCAGCACCGATGATTGCCGAGCCTTCCATGATAGAGGTTAAAATTGCGGTAGTCGTGCTTTTCCCGTGTGCGCCTGCGATAGAGTAGACTTTAGATGTGTTTAAAATTTGCAGCAGTGCTTCACGGCGGGCTAGAACTTCAATGCCTTTTTCTTTAGCAGCGACAACTTCGGGATTGTCCGGACGTATTATAGCAGAGTGGATAACCAGATCTTGATCCACAATGGCAGATGCATCATGAGGGATAGTAACCGTGATGCCGAGTTTGCGGAGTTTTTTAGTTATGACACCGTCTGAGATATCAGAACCGCTGATTTCATGTCCTTGAAAGTGCATATACTGAGCCAAACCTGATATCCCGATGCCGCCGATTCCGATAAAATGTATCTTCATTCGCCACTCCCATTTATTTGGGAATTATCTAGCAACTTTTGTGCCTCTTTATTAAAACAGCTTATATAGAATGTGCCTGCATCCTGCGTAGCTTCGATATCAGCAATATTTTCAATGAAGTCATCAAGTGAGATATTTTCTCTTGAAGCAATAGTGTGAAATTTTAGAGCCGATGAGAACTTTTTGTCGTTCGTCAAACCGCTTAGAACCTCAAAAAGTGTGCTAGCATCTGAGATCTTACCTGCGCTGTAGTGTTCGATACCATATTCATACAAAGCTCTGATAGTGGCAAAATCCTGAACTTCATTCATATCCATTATTCTATGAGCTTCGAGAGTATCGGTAAGTCTCTCTAACGCTAAATCAAGTATATTTGCATAAAAATCGCCAATCGTATCTTCATCAAAAAGCTCATGCGCTTGTTGCTCTAGTACGTAAAGAGAGGCAACATCTCCATTTTGTTGTGCGTTTAGCACTTTTGTTTTTAACTCTTCTACTCTTTGCATGCAAGAGCCTCCTTGATTCTAAGAAGCGCACTTCTTGTTTTCTCTACACTCTCAACCAGAGCTATTCTGATAAAATCTTTACCCGGATTGACTCCGTTTTCATCTTCTCTTGCCAAATACTCTCCTGGTAAAACTTTCACATTATATTTTTCATATAGTTTTTTTGTAAATTCAAGAGGGTTTTCAACCTTGAGCCAGATGTAAAATGTTCCGCTTGGAATCTCTATGCCCAAAATCTCACGTGCTGAGTCAAAATTTTCTTTATAGATCTCTCTTGCAATCTCTACATGATCTTCGTCGCTCCAAGCGACTGCCGCTGCACTTTGAAGCGGAAGAGGGGAGGCGCAGCCGATGTAAGTTCTGTAGTTTATGTACTCTTTTAAGATATTTTCATCGCCTGCAATGAAGCCTGAACGAAGCCCCGGAGCGGATGAACGCTTTGAAATAGAGTTGATGACTAAAATATTTTTAAATGTTTCATTTCCCACATAGAGTGAGGCTTCAAGAAGCGATGGAATCGGTTTGGAAGTATATATTTCGCTGTAGCACTCATCGTTTAAAAGTACGAAATCGTGTTTTAAAGCCAGCTTTACCCACTCGCCAAGCTCTTCTAAGGTAAGTGAAGAAGTTGTAGGATTGTTTGGAAAATTTAAAATAACAAGATGACATGCAGATAATGTCTCTTCATCAATCTCCGGCTTAAAATTGTTTTGCTCTGTAAGATTTAGGTGGATTACTTTGGCTCTTGAAGCAATTGCCGCACCCTCGTAAATCTGATAAAAAGGGTTCGGATAAGCCATAACAGGATCTTCTATATCAAAGAGTAAAAACTGCGGAAAGTTGAAGAGAACTTCACGTGTTCCAAAAGTTGGGATAATCTGCTCATTGCTAAGCGTAACGCCAAATCTTGTTTTTACAAATCCTCTTTGCGCAGTTCTTAGCTCATCCTCTCCCGCTGTTTTTGGATATTTTCTAAGTTGTGAAGCATTATCGCATAGTGCCGTTTGTATAAACTCGGGAGTCTCAAATTGCGGCTCACCGATAGTTAAAACAGACGGTTCATAATCTTTATTTGGTGTGATATTTTTTAGTAAATTGTTTAATTTTTCAAATGGATATGGTTCAAAATTCATCGTTTTCCTGCTATTTTTCGTTGACGCGATTATAGCTAAAATCTATTAGAAACAAATTAACGCATGCTTATTATAAGTTGCCTTGGGACGGTTTATAAATGTGTTTTTTTTGTAATTTATGATAAAATCAGAATCTGTTCAACGATATATAAAACTTAATACAAACGGTTTTTCGGAGTTTATGACTTGAGGCAATTTTTTAATAATATTTCCATAAAAGCAAAATTGATTTTTTTGCTAAGCTTAAGCGCGTTCATAGCTCTGTTTATCTCTTTTTCGATCATGTCTCTCTACAACATAGAAAAAGATAGAAAGTGGAGTTTGGTAGAGGCATCTAAACTTGTCGCCGTAAGCGGAAAAAATTTGGTTGCGGCGCTTACATTTTTGGACGCAAAAGCAGTTGAGGCTATTTTGCTTCCTATCTTTGCGGATGAGGACGTTTTATCCATAAAAGTTTACGATGCGAATGCAAATCTCTTCGTAGATGTGGCAGGCGTTGGGAAAAACATAGATCTTGATTTGAAAATAGAGCTAAAAGAGCTTACAAAAGAATATAGCCATATTTCGTATGATCATATAGAGATAGTGTCTCCGATCTATTTTGAAGACGAGATCATAGGGTTTATAGAGATCATCAAAAGTACAAACAAAATTAAAGAGAAGCTAAAAGCTCAGTTTGTTTTTTCTATATTTGTTGTTTTCATAACGCTAGCCATCATATTTATACTTTCATTTTGGTTTGAAAAACTCTTTTCAAATCCGATCTATTTTCTTTTAAACACTATTCGTGAAATCCAAAAAAGCGGTAACTACAATATAAATATTATATCAAAGTCAAAAGACGAGTTCAATGAACTCTATCATGAATTTAACCATATGATAGATCAGATCTGCTCAAGAGATCGTATACTTCAAGAGCATAATTTAACTCTTGAAAATCTAGTACACAGCACCGTTGACGAGCTTAAAAAAACAAAAGAAAATCTAAAAGAGGCGACCGTGCTTGCTACCATAGATCCTTTGACGGGTCTTGCAAACAGAAGAGAGGTTATGGACAGATTTGAAGCTATGATCGAATATTCTAAGATAAATAATTATTATCTCGGAGTTTTGATGGCAGATATTGACAACTTTAAAAAAATCAACGATACTTACGGGCATCAAACAGGAGACGAGGTCATACAAAAAATAGGCTCCATATTGCATGAAAGCATCAGAAAATATGATATAGCCGCAAGAATCGGCGGTGAGGAATTTTTGATTTTATTTGAAAATTGCGATCCCGTAATGGTTAAAGAAGTTGCACATAGAATCAGAAAAAAAGTGCAGGGGAATGAGATGCTTTTTGGCGACAGGGATAAATTTAACGCAACCATAAGTTTAGGTTTTTGTTGTGTTATTCCTAAAAATTTAAATAAAAAAGATCTTTTAAAGATTGCCGACGACGCTCTTTATAAGGCAAAAAGCAGTGGAAGAAATATGGTTGTAGAGGGGATTGCAGAGTGAAAAAAATATTTTTGGTTTATATAGTCGTTTTAGGGCTTTTTAGCTCTCTTTACGCATCAAACGAGGAGAGAGATCTGCAAGCCGTTTTTTTGGCGAAATTTGCAAAGTTTATAGAACGACCTAGTGCGGATAATGAAAAATTTATCATAACGATAATAGATGAAAATCCTTTTGAAGACATATTGCAAAAGCTCTATAAAGACAAGAAGATAGACAACAAGAGTGTTGAGATACGCTTTGCTACTCGGGTGGAAGAGTTGCAAAAGAGCGATATTTTATTTATAACGATTAAAAACCCTCAAATAGCGCAAAAAGCGATAGAGTATGCGCAGGCAAATTCGATCTTAACTATAAGCGAACAGAGGGGCTTCGCTCAAAGAGGCGGTATTATCCAGCTAAATTTCGTTCAAAGAAGAACGCATCTTGTCATCAACTATGAGGCCTCTTTAAAGTCAAATATAAAAATAGATTCAAAACTTTTGGCGATTGCGCAAGAGGTCATCAGAGGGGATAAAAAATGATTCGCAATATGTTTTTAATTTTTTCTTTTACCGCAGCCGTTTTTGCTCAGAATGACGAGATAAAACAGAGCAGCGAGTTTTATGATAAACCTCTGGATAAGCTTTTAGAGGTTGAAACGGAGCAAAAAGCCGATATCGGCTCCCGTGGCGGAGATAGAGATTCTACGCTTTCGGAAGTTCCAATCGACGTAATAACCGCAAAAGAGATCAGAAGCAGCGGTGCAACTGAGCTTACAAGGGTTTTAGAGAAATTTATCGCAGGATTTAACGCTCCTAGAACGTCCATAACCGACGGTTCGGATCACTCAAAAATATTTACTCTAAGAGGGCTTAGTCCGGATCAGGTTCTGGTTTTGATTAACGGAAAGAGAGTGCATCAGAGTTCGCTTATGAACGTAAACGGAACTATAGGCATGGGAACTTCGGGAGTAGATCTAAATACTATTCCTTTAACTGCAGTTGAGAGGATAGAAGTATTGCGAGACGGCGCCGCCGCTCAGTACGGATCTGATGCTATTGCAGGCGTTATAAATATCATACTAAAAGGGTATGCGCAAGAGAGCGAGGCTTCGGTAATGTACGGAAAAACATCAAAAGGAGACGGTGCATTTAAGCAAAGCGATCTCTTCTTATCTTTGCCTCTTGAGTATGACGGCTTTTTCAACCTATCCGCAGAGTTTAGAGACAGATCTAAAACAAACAGAGCGGGAGTGGATGATAGAGTTCAGTACCCTGAAGGAGACGCCAGAAACTCTCTTCCGAGCATAGCAAGAACAGAGTTTGGCGAGCCGGAGACTCTTGATAAAATAATAGCTCTAAACAGCGAGATAGTTTCAAAAAACGGAACTGTTTTTTACATTCACGGCTTGTATAACGATAGAGATTCGGAGGCGGGAGCATTTTTTAGAAGGGCGGCGGATGATAGAAACAACATCAACATCTATCCTGATGGTTTCTTGCCCAAAATCGCACCGAAAATTCAGGATTACTCTTTGACATTGGGTTCAAAAGGAGTTCTGGGAAGAGATATATTATGGGACGCAAGTTATACCAGAGGGCATAATGATTTTCATTTTTTTGTAAAAAATTCGCTTAACAGTTCTCTTGGGGATAGCTCTCCTACGGCTTTTGATAGCGGCGGAACGAAATATACGCAAGATGTTCTAAGCTTAGATCTATCTAAAAAAATAGGAAAGCTAAACGTAGCCGCAGGAGCTGAGTTTAGACATGAAAACTACCGTATTTACAGCGGGCAAGAGGAGTCTTATGTGCTTGGAAGCTATAGCGGATATGCAGGAGCACAAGGTTTCCCAGGATTTCAACCGCAAAATGAGGTCGATAAAAACCGTCATAATGCGGCGGCATACGTAGATCTTAAATATGAACTAAACAGAGATCTTACTCTGGGCGCAGCTTCAAGATATGAAAAATATAGCGATTTTGGCGAGACACTTAACGAGAAGCTCTCCGCTACATATAAATTGACTCCCGATATATTGTTACGAAGCAGTGCAAGTACGGGATTTAGAGCGCCATCCCTTACTCAAGCTTACTACACCTCTACTGTTAGCATGATGGTTGATTATGAACTCTATCAAGCAGGAACGTTTGCTACGGATCATCCTCTCTCGGTGGCTCTTGGGGCAAAAGAGCTTGATGCGGAGAAGTCAAAACATCTCTCCCTTGGCGGAGTCTACTCTCCTAATTCAAATTTTTCTCTATCTTTGGACTATTTTTACACAAAAATTGATGATCGCATCATGATGAGCGGCGAGATTTACGAAGGGATGTCGCAAGATATAAAAAGCATATTAAATAGCTACAGCGTAAATTCGGCACGCTATTTTATGAACTCGGCGGATACAAAAACAGACGGTATTGATTTAAGGGCAAACTATAAACACTTTTTTGAGAACAACACTTATGCAAAGTTTATCGCCTCGTATCATCGACATGATACAAACATAGAGCGAACAACCGATGCCCCTGTCATTTTGGGAGAGAGCGGAGATGAGATTTTGCTTGACGAATATACCATCTCAACCATACAAGACGGTCAGCCAAAAGAGAGTATAAAACTCTACATGCAGTATTTTTTCAAAGATTATATATTTGCTCTTAATATAAACAGATTTGATAGTTTTAAAAGCGGAAGCTATAAGTTTGGCGCAAAAACCGTTACGGATGTGGATTTGACATACAACATAGACAAATCAGCATATGTAACTATCGGAGCAGAAAATATTTTTGATGTTTATCCCGATACATGGGAGCCTGCGGGGATGATTCCATACTCACAACACTCCCCGTTTGGATTTAGCGGAGCGTTTTACTACCTAAGAGCGGGGATTAAGTTTTAGGAGTGCTTAGGGTTAAGACTCATGGCGCTGTTTTTAGGTATCAAACAAACTCCCGCTTAAAGAGCTCTCGTTTATTTTAGCACTTCTTGCGATATCCTCTATATCCGCACCGCTTTTTTGAAGGCTGTAAAACTGCGTCTCTCCCAAAAGCAGGTAGCTCCAAGTTTTACCCTCTCTTAGCTCTTCATCAAGAGAGTTTATCCGCCTTACAAAATCAAGCGTGGCTCTTTGCTTTTGTTTGACATTGACATCTTTTAAGTCTTTATCCGATTTTGTCTCGACCAAATGTACATGTAAGGCAGTCTCAACCATAAAATCAGGATAGTAACTAGCCATAAGCCCGTCATCTCTAAAGTAGCCAATCGTTGCAAAGTCATGTTTAGAGTCAAGTATTTTTATAAACTTTAAAACTTTTTACCTTTAAAAATAGATTTTATTTGCACCAATATTTAGTTTTAGTTCCGCCATCATATACGACTGCTAAATTATTTTCAATAAGTGAATTTGCAAGACTTTTATTGTCTGCATACACATCTGCAACTATTCTAAAATATTTACCTCTTTGCATATTCCTAAGCTCAATAGTTTTGGCATTTCTAAGTGTAGTTACGGTTAATTGCTTAGCTTTTATTGCAAGTTCTTTTTCTTTGATACATTTAGCTTTAATTTCCGGCGTATCTATTCCATTGATTCTAATTGAAATTCTTTTGCCTATAATATCTGGATATGTGCTTATATTGGCTCTAAAAGTATCCCCATCATAGATAGATGTTACCTCATCAACTTTAATGCTTCCAAAATTCTCTTTTGCGTATATTATTGATGATATAAAGACTAAAATAAAAACTATATTTAATTTTCTCAACTATTTAATATCTTATTTTTTTGAGATATAAATTCATCATCTGTAATAAGTCCATCATCTTTTAAAGCTTTTAGTTTAAGTATTTCATCTGCTATCGAAGTGGATTTATTGTTACTTATAGTTTCTTCTACATATAATGAGCTTTTTTTATTATCATCCTCATCGGCTTTTTTTATTAAAACTGAAAGTAAGCTATTCCATTCTCTAGCTTCTTGGATATTTAATTTGTATTTAGAACTAGATTTTTCTTCTCCTTCTTTAGATTTAAAAAAGTTAAAAATAGTCATCGGAGAATTAGTATCATTAACAATGATTTTTAAATCTATACTATTTATTTTCTCAATGTTATTTTTTTTACCAGACAAACCTCCTATTACAGCTCCTACCCCTCCAAGAACTAAACCACCAATTAAAATACCACCAACTTGGCTTCCTCTTGAAGTCTTTGTGAATCCATGTCCGTCTTCTAATATTTCACTTTCCAGTAGATCTTTATATGAATAAATAGTGGTATGTATATTACCTTCATTATTTTTTAATATACAAAACTTATTTTTTCTATTATCTATAGCTAGTCCATTTTTTAAATCATTACTTATCATTGCTTGAGAAACTTCGAAATTTTCTAATTTTTTAAATTCATCAATAAGGTTTTTTTGTGTATCAGCTTTTTCTGTATCTAATACAATATTAAAAAGTAAACTACCAAGAAATAATATTATTAATAATATTGCTATAACTGTTGTACTCATTTTGTTTTTCCTCTTTTATTATTTTTTGCCAACCATTTTACTGTCAATAAAGAGATAAAAATTTTCTCTTTTCTAAGTTTTTAAGATAAATATTATCTAATTTATACTTAAATAGTTAAATATTAACTCAAAATACAAAAATATAGTTAATATTTAATCTGTTGGGAACTAATCTTTATTAGGATAATTTTTTTGCTAAAAAAGGCAAAAAAATGGCACAGATAACTCAAAGAGACATGGCAGGATATTTGGGTATAACACCTGTAACACTTAGAAATTGGAGAAGAGATAAACCACATTTATACGAAATAGTTATGAAAGGCTTTGCGTTTGAAGAAGTGGTAAAAAAAGCTCAACAAAACGCCGACGAGCTAAAAGCTTTGGAAGAGCAGTTTAAAGGGAAGAAGTAATCATTTAATTAACATAGGGATATTCTACTTCTTCTCTTGTAAATTTATGAAGATTTTCTTGTTTTAAATGATTGAAGTGATAACGATTTTTATCAGCTTTATTTTGATCTTCTTTTGTCCATTCTCTCCCATCAAGATAAACAAAATCATTAGAAGCTGGAACCTTTACAGATGCTTCTCTTGAAATACCCACAATATCTAATACTTCTGGATATTTACTTTTTAGAGAAATCATATAATTTAGTAATTGAATTTTCCTCTCATTTTGGTAAGACTCATAATCTAAATTTTTAGGTTTATTAGTAATTAAAAAGACATACATTTTAGAAGTATTATTCTCAAAAAGAAGATGTCTTTTTAGCATTAAATTTTCTTTTTCTAAAGATTTATATTTTTCAAATAAATCTAAAAAAGTTTTTGATAAAGAGCGTCTATTCAATCTATTTTCAGAAGCCATAATTTTTAATGCTTTTTCAAGTTCTAAAGGATTTGATAAAGATTGCCCGATTAATCGTTGATGTAACATCTCATTCGTAAGTCTATCTATCAAAGAATCCCATATATAACTTTTCTCATCTTCAATATTTTTAAATAAATATCTAATGTTATTCTTATGGTTTAACCAAATATTTTTTTCAATTTCAATTCTTAAATTACCATTATCATAATTAAAGCTATGTTTTTCTTCATCATCTATATTTTCAAGATATGCAGTTAATAAATCTTCTTCGGAATAAGCTTTATATAATTTTCCAGATAATATAATTTTTTCTTTTTCTAGTAGATAAGTTGTGAAATCTGAGATAGTATCAAGCTCTGTCATCAATACTTCTAAGCTTGTTTCATTCATAATATGAACAAAACCTTTATCTTTATTAATTTGTCCTATTGTAAATGGAGTATTTAAGTGTTCTTCTTCTCCAATTATTGATGGATCAATAATAAAAGCACCTGTATCACCGATATGTTTTTTTAATTTATCTCCACTAAAAGATGTTACAGCTACTCTATGAATAATCATATCTTCATTGTTAGGTAATTCAAAAGGGAATTTTTCATGATTTTTAGCATCTAAGCTTAATCTTTTTGGGTGTTCTTTTATCCATCTTTCAGCTTGATATATTTGATTAGATGATTTTATAATTGACTTTTCAACCCATCTTCTCCATCCTACTTCCATCCCTTTTTCATCATCGAACAAATTTGATTTATCTGAAAAAATAATTATATGATTATGAAATACTACTAATAAATCACATAGCTCTTGACCTTTATTTTTTACTTTAAATACATTTGGATAACTCCATAAATTTAAAAAAGTTTTTTCAGCTAAATTAGCTAAAAATCTTTCACTTGGTGTTGTTCCTTTTGATTTATTTATTAACATTCAATCATTTCCTTCTTGTATTTTGTCTGACTGAAACGATAAATTGATAGATGAGATAAGCAATGATTATTTTGTAAAGTAAACTTGAAAGATTTAATTCATCTGACCCTGTCATAATTGAAAAAGGATTTAGATTATTTGAAAAACAATGTAATTTATAATCATTAGTACCAATACTATATATTAAAAAAGAAATAATTATAATAAACGGCATAAATTTATATGCTATTTTTTTATATAAATATGCTATTTCAATACTAAAAAAGATTACGATAAAACTAAGCATTAATAAAATTGTGTAATATTCATTTGCTGTTTGATTTCCATATATTTTAAAATGAGAATATACAAATGTAAAACTAATTATCCAAAATAAAGCTAATACCCAATCCTGTGAATGATTTGATGATATTCCATGAATTTTAAAGACGAACCATTCCCAAAATTTAGATTTAATATCGTTTTTTAGCTCTTCCTCTCTTTGTTCCATTTCCAAGGCATAATATTTATTTGCTTCAATAATATTATTTTCTCGTTCAAAAGAGTTTTTTATTATTCTTGCAGTTTCCCTATTTTTAACTAAAATATTTTTTTCTTTATCTTTTTCACTGGTGATTTTATAAAAGTTCATATCACTTTGAATAATAGCATCTTCTAAATCTAATGATTTTGTAAATATTGCTTTTTTAAACATACCAAGCTTACTAAATGTACTAAACTTAAAATTTACATTTTCTTTGAAAGTGGTGTTTTCAAAAACAACAACATTCTCAAAATCTGTTTTTTCAAATTCCGTCTTACCTAAAGCACTTCCGAATAAATCTATAGTTGTTTTAAATTTTGTATTGTAAAAACTAAGATTTTCAATGTTTGTGCAATCTTTAATTTCAACTTTTTTAGAACATATAGAATATCTAATATTTAGTACATTTATATTTTTACAGTTATTGATATATACTCTATCATTTATATTGCATTGTAAAAGGGTTAGTCTCTCTATATGCTCTATTTTATTTAATTTTAGCTCACTATTCAAAGTACATTCTTTAAACATTGCCAAAGGTAAATTGGATTTTTGATTTTTAAATATTATTCCATTAAAAGTTACACCAAGTGCTAAAATATTACTGTAATTATCTCTAGTTTGGTCAATTGAAAAAGTGCAATTTTCAAATATATCACCATTTATTTCACAATTCTCTGAAAAGTAAACTTTTGATTTGAAAGTACATTCATAGCAGTAAACATCTTCTTCCATATCTCTAGTGCCTAAATATAATTTATCGTTAAAAGTACAAAACTTAAATGAAGATACATTTTTAAATGAAGTAACTAAACAGTTGAATGTACAATCATAAAATTCAATTTCAAAATCTTTCTTTTCAATATGTTTTTTGAATTTTTCTGAATCATTTGGAAAGTGATATGATGTATAGGTTGAGGATTTTATGTCTATATCATTTAGTTTTTTATAAAAGTATTCAGTTGCATTAGAGCTTTCTTCTTTTTTTTCACAATGAAAAATACATCTATTTTCGTCTTTGGTTAGTAAAAATTCTTCTTCATCAAATGTGTATAAATGTTTTGCGGCTTCATTATTGCAATAATGTTCTTGACAAGTTTTACAAGTGTATTTACTACTCAAACTAATCCTTTAAAAATCTTTCAATCATTTTATCAAATTTAATTAAAATATAACAGAAAACTCACACAAATCCTATCTTTTTCGTTCCCTCTTTAGCTTCATCGTGGATACTCTGCATACTTGAAACCACTTGCACCACTTTTTGAAGTAGTTCTGTTGTTTCTTTGTCGTTTGTTTCTAGTTTTTCAAGCCTTTTGATGATGTCAAAGTATGGTACGGATTGATTTTTAAGTTTAACAAAAGTTCTCATTATAGTTAAACTTACATCTGTAGCAATCTTGCTTTTTAGTACAGTTGAGAGCATATACACACCATGCTCTGTAAAAACTTTAATTTTTGATGGATTAAATTTAAGCTTTTGTAGCTTATCGCATTTTGCGATAAGCTCATTTTTTTCATCATCTGTTAGTTCAAACATAAAATCGCTTGGAAACTTTTCTATATTTCTTTTAACTTGTTCATTCAGTCTGCTTGTCTGGACTTGATAAAGTTCGGCTAAATCCTTATCAATCATTACTTGAATACCTCTAATGATAAATATTTTATCATCTACGACAATATTATTTAAAACTTGATTTTTTGTATCCATATCCACTACTCCTAGATTTTAAAGATACAAAACCATAACAGAAAATTTTATTTTAATTTAAAAACATGACAATTTGCAATATTTTTAATTCAAACTCATATTAATTTTTCCATATATTTGTTTATACCGACGATAATAATTTGATTTTTAGCAGTATCAATCTTGTAAGGCACTACATAACCTTTAACTACAAGGTCTCTTATATTTTTATCATTGAAGTAGCATAGATTGGAGTTTTTGGAGATAATTGGTATCCCTAATTATTTGCATATTTAGACTTGAGATTTTCTTTGAAATCATTCATTTGATTGGTATATTGTTCCTGCGATAGTAACTGCGTATTGCCATTTTCTATATCTGATAGGCATTTATGAAAATACACCTTTGTTTGTTCAAAATCCTTATTTACGGCATCGCTCTCTTTTACCGAGAAATTTTTGACCATACCCTCTTTTAAACTTTTTATAACAGTTAAGAATGACTCATAGTTATCATCCTCTACTTGAAGCTGTACAGTTCTCATCCTTACCTCTTTTTTCTTTTATTGTATCTTATTTTTAATATAAAATTATTTATAAATCCAAACTCAATAAAAAAGCCCACCAAAAAGCAATGCTTTAAAATTGTCCCCAAGGGACGAGCAAAGAGATAAGATCTCCAGCCCAAATACTTAAAAGTAATTGTATAACAAATTATCTAAATCACACAAACCCAATCTTTTTCGTTCCCTCTTTAGTCTTATCTTACATACTTGAAACCATTTGCACCACCTTTTTGAGTTTTACGAAAGTTTTCATGACTGCTAAATTACATTCGTAGTAAACGCAAACTCTTTTAATTCATCGTCAAAGTAAGATAGTATCTCATAAATTTCATCGTGAACACTATTGTAGCTGTCTTTATTGATAACCTTTTCGTAATGAAAAACTCTATTGCGAAAATTTCTTATATGATTTAATTCTCTATATATAATCTCTCTATTGATAAACTTTTGCTTTGATTTTGGTAAATTTGGAAAAATCTTTCTAAGCTCTTTAATGCGCAATTTTTTATCATATGGCTTTTTAAACAGATTTACCCAAAAGCCAAATGAGAGTTCTGCGATAACTTTGTTCTTAGAGATATGTTCTCGTCTGTTATACAATACACTTTTTGCTTCTTCCACTTTTCTAATGCTATCTTTTGTCAGAAAAGTTGCATCTTCATACCAGTTAATGCCTACTTCCACGCTAAAAAAATTGTTTATCGAATTACGAAGAGCTATTTCAAGTACAGACAATGGGATATAGGAGCTTTTTGAAAAAGTCAGATTTTCAACATATTCATCTAAATTTTTATAACTTCCTATGCGCTTTTGACTTATAAAGTCATCTATTAAGGTTTCTTTCATAGTGATTTGCCTATACTTTTGCCGTAATTCCCTCGTGAGTCTCCATCCTTGAGATGCAGCCGAGGGTTTTTAATCAAAATCTTCATTTGATATTTATCCTACACTAAAAATTTTTCGTTAAATTACTTTTAATTGTATTGTATGTAATTAGAAGTAAAGTTTTTATAATGAAAAGTGTCACTAATAAAACATTATGTCACTAAAAGAGAGACTTGAGGCAAAAAAATAGATATCGGTATATAGAGCAGAGGTCTCTGCTCTACATGTAAGCTCTAAACTACACCCCTGTGAATGAATCTCCACTTTTTAGAATATTTGTAGTTTGTTTCACAACTTTTATAAATCCAAACTCAACAAAAAAGCCCCACCAAAAAGTGAGGCTTTAAAATTGTCCCCAAGGGACGAGCAAAGAGATAAGATCTCCAGCCCAAATACTTAAAAGTAATTGTATAACAAATTATCTAAATCACACAAACCCAATCTTTTAGTTCCCTCCATAGCTTCATAATGGATACTCTGCATACTTGAAACCACTTGCACCACTTTTTGAAGTAGTTCTGTTGTCTCTTTGTCATTCGTTTCTAATCTTTCAAGTCTTTTGATGATGTCGAAGTATGGTACTGATTGATTGAGGTAGAGAAAAGATTTAAAATATATGTGATATAATCATACATACAAATAAAATACATATAAGGAAAACAATATGAATGCGCTAAAAGTGAGAAAAAACTTTTTGCTTGATAGTGATGTTATCGATAAAGCTACAGATATTTTAAAACAAAAGCATAAAAATATGACAGAAGCTATCAATTGCTACTTTCAAGCTATCACAAAAGACCCAACGCTTTTAGATACTATCGAAAATATCGCTTCAAGAAGAACTGGAAGCTTCATAGGATTACTTGATGGTAAAATAGGTGATGAGGATTTCAAACAAATTAAAAAGGGCTATCATGAAAGTATTTCTTGATGCAAATATTTGTTTAGATTTGCTTGATTCCTCGCGCGAGACTTCTAAGAATTCTATAGCTTGGTATATGAAAAATAAAGATAAAAGCGATATGGAATTTTATTTTTCCGGTGATTTTATTACGACTATTTACTACCATTTAACCGAAAAAAGAAAACTTGATGGAAAATTGGTTATAGAAGCTATCGATGCCCTTTGTGGTGAAATTTCCCCAATATACTTAACTCATAGCAATTTTCAACTAGCAAAAAAAAGCTTTTTCGATGGTGTATTTGATGATTTTGAAGATTTGATTGTACTTCATAGTGGAGTTCGATTTGCTTGTAGTGAATGTATCACAAATGATAAAAGATTACTAAAACTTGGTAATTTTGATAATATGAAAATACTATCTTCAAATAACAAATGAAAAAAAAGCCCCACCAAAAAGTGAGGCTTTAAAATTGTCCCCAAGGGACGAGCAAAGAGATAAGATCTCCAGCCCAAATACTTACAAACTACACCCCAGTGAATGAATCTCCACTTTTCTCGTTCCTACTGTCTCCGTGGAAATACATACTGTAAAATAACCTTACATACACGCCCCACACGGGAGTATGGAAGAGGGGAAAAGGTGTGGCGCTATAAAAGTCACAAATCATAGTATCTGTTTTTTTAAACAAACTTGGATAAAATAGTTCATAGTAAAATCTTAAAAGGAGTTGTGGATGGTGTCTTTGGATTATGTAAAGTCGCATATGAGAGATTTGAAGCCGTATTTAGATAAAAAATATAGTGTTTCTAATATTTATATTTTCGGCTCCTTTGCAAGAGGTGAACAAACCGATGAGAGCGATATAGATCTCCTTGTGGATTTTCGTAAAACCCCTGATTTGCTTACTTTTATTGAGATAGAAGAGTTTCTTAGTAAAAATTTGCATCATAAGATAGACTTAGTTCCAAAAAGAAAATTAAAAGCGCAGCTAAAAGAACAGATTATGGAAGAAGCCATAGCGATATGAAAAGAAACTATTTGCTATTTTTGGAAGATATAAGCCAACGGATAGAAAAAATTGGTTCATTTATTGACGGTATGACATATGATGATTTTGTAAAAGATGATAAAACTGTTAGTGCTTGCATAAGAGAGATAGAAGTAATAGGCGAAGCTACAAAACAGATACCAAAAGAGATTACTGACAAATTTGAAGAACTTCCTTGGTCGTTGATGGCTAAAATGAGAGATAAGCTTATTCATTGGTATTTTGAAGTGGATGAAGAGATAATCTGGAATGTAGCGGTCGATAAACTTCCTCCTATAAAAAAGCAAATAGATAGAATAATAGTTCAAAGCGAAAAATAACTTTTCTCAAACAGCCTGAAACACACCCTCTAACGCAGGAGAGACTGTGAAAGAACTTCATCTCTTTTTATGCATACAATACACAATGTTGCTTATGTGTTTAGCGATGCGTATTCTCTAACTCTTTTTGATGAAGAACATTCAGACTATGAAGATAGATGGATATTGCTAGGTAAATCTTTAAATGAAGTTATACTAGTTGTAGTTCATACATTTAGAGACAAAGACGGCATTGAAATAGTTAGGATTATATCTGCTAGAAATGCTACAAAAAAAGAACAAAAAATTTATAATGAAAGGTGTCCGTTATGAAAAAAGAGTACGATTTTACAAATGCAGAACAAGGCAAGTTTTATAGACCTCTCAACGAATTGGATATCCCAATATATTTAGATGATGATGTCAAAACTTTTTTTATGCAAAAATTGAAAAACAGAGATAAAGATGCTTCTTTAAGCAAGATTATAAATTCATTATTAAAACAAGATATAGAAATTTCTAAAAAACTAGCAGTTTAATGTTGCACCCCAAAGGTTAAATTTCCACTCTTCATAATATTTGTAGTTTGTTTCTCAACTTTTATAAATCCAAACTCAACAAAAAGCGAGGCTTTAAAATTCTCCTCAAAGGGCGAGCAAAGAGATAAGATCTCCAGCCCAAATACTTAAAAGTAATTGTATGACAAATTATCTAAACTTATAACTCATATAGAGCAAATCCAAAAAAAATCATTAGAAATTTTTAAATGGCAAGATAAATAAATTTTATTTCATGTTTTATGATGGAATACCAAATTTTTGCGTTATAAGCTCTCCCTCATTGCTAAAAAAGAGGTAGTAGAGCCAATCTTTTTTAACACTCAAGCCTGCTAGATATCTTAGAGCTAAATTTGCTTGAAGCGATGCTATGTGCATGACTATGGGGGCGGCTATACCCTCTGGGGTTTGGGAAGTTATCTTAAAAGCGTCACGAAAAGATGAGTTTTCAAAAAAGCATACTTGACCGTGAAATGCCTCTACGCTGCCGTATATCCAAGGTAGATTTTTGTTTTTGCAGTAGTCGTCAATTTTTGCTCTTGTTGGCAGGTTGTCCGTTGCGTCTATGATGAGATTTACGGATATCTCTTTTTTGCACCACTCGTCAAAATCATATGCATGCGGCGTTGCTTTTACAAACGGGCATCTTTGTTCTATGATTTGTGCATTTATAACGGCTTTGTTTTTTCCCTCATCACCAATCTTAAAAGCGATTTGGCGGTGGATATTGTGGGTTGAAACTTCATCAAAATCAACCATGTGGATCTCACCGATACCGCTAGAACCGAGTGCAAAAGCAAGGGAACTTCCTAGTCCGCCGGCACCGATAATCGCTATCTTTTTACTTTGGAGCAGGTTTTGCGTATCTTCTCCCCAAAGCTGTACTTGACGGCGAAAGTAGTTCATCATAGCAGATCTCTTTTTTGAATCATCTCTTTAAATCCCCAAGATTTTCTTGCATGAAGAACTTCGGAGTGGCTCATATCTACTATCATTAGCTCCTCTTTGTTGCCGAGATGCTCTATGAGTTCTCCGTTTGGAGAGGCTAAGAGAGAATCACCGTAGAAATTCCAAGTATGTTCTTTATCTGTATATTCACCGATCCTGTTTGCTCTTAAAATGTAGCAGTTGTGCGTAAATGCACGAGAGAGTATAACTGTTTTCCATCGCTCAAAAGAGTCAAAAGTAGATACGCTCGGAAGCAAAATACAATCAACGCTTTTGGAAGAGATATGCTCAAACATCTCGTCAAAGTGAATCTCAAATCCGTTCATTATCGCAAACTTAAAACCGTCAATTTTAAATATAAGCGGTGCCTCAACTCTCTTTTGTTCATTTGAAAAAAACTTCTCTTCATTCCAGTGGGGATAGTTTATAAGAAGCTGTTGCTGATAGTAAGAAGTAGATGTTGGAGCAAATTTAGCAACTGTTTTGTAGACATTGCCTTTTTTAACAATGACAAGAGGTGCAATTATCGTTAGTTTATAAGTGGCAGATAGCTCTTTTAAAACTTTTATCTGATGTTCTGCCTGCTCTTGAATCATACCAAAAGAGAGACTTTGCAACTCTTTGAAAAATGGGTTTAGTATGTATTCTCCCAAAAGTAGAACTTTAACGCCATCCTTTGAAGCAATGCGGATATAGTTGTAAAGTTTTGTGGAACTCATGCCCTGTGCGCTTAACTGAAGAACTGCCGCTCTCATTATTTGCCTTTTATTTCGGTGATTTTTATCTGTGCATTTTCAAGTATTTTTTGTGCTTCACCGAGTTCACTCATTCCCATCTCGTATGCTTTTACGCTCTCTGCGAGTGTAATCTCAGGGTTCATTAGAGTTTCTAAAACTTTTTTTGCACTATCAAGTTTTGATTCAAAGCCTTCGGCTTCTTTGGTAAGTTTTTCTTTAGCCATTTAAAATATCCCTCACATAATCCTCAAATTTATCGACCTCAACTAAAAATGCGTCATGTCCGTAGTCGCTCTTTATATCGATGTAGGTATGGTTTTGATTGCCGATTTTTTGCAGTGTGTCACTTATCTCTTTCATCTCGCTGCTTTTAAAGAGCAAATCATTGCTAAAGCTTATGAGATGAAGTTTGCTGCCGACTTTTTGCAGTGCCTCGCTAAGTGAGTCAAACCCGCGGGAGAGATCATAAATATTTATTGCTTTTGTGATGTAGAGATAAGAGAGCGGATCAAACCATTTCGTAAAGTTATAACCGTTATACTCTAAATATAGCTCCACTTGAAACTTGCCGAAGAGTTCGTAAAGTCCGTCTGTATTTTTGTACTCTCTTCCGAATTTGTTCTGCATAGATTCAGGAGATAAAAAGCTGATATACCCTGCCATTCTTCCTACTGCCATGCCTGATAGCCCATTTTTTTTGATCACTTCACTATCGTAATAACCGTCTTTAAAATCAGGGTCTTTAAGGATTGCTTCTTGAGAGATCTTGTTAAAAGCGATTGCCCAAGGTTGTGTTGCATGTGTTGTTGCCATCGAGATGATTTTTGATGCAAAATTCGGGTAAGTGATCCCGAACTGAAGTGCTTGCATACCGCCCATTGAACCGCCGATAATGGCATGTACGCCGTGTATGCCGAGTTTGTCAAAAAGAATTCTTTGCGCTTTTACCATATCTTTTATGGTTACAACTGGAAATTTGTAACGGTATGGATTGTGGTGCGGATATTGCGGACTCATAGGTCCTGTTGAGCCAAAACAGCTGCCTATGACATTTGTGCAGATTACAAAATATTTATCCGTATCTACCGCTTTGCCAGAACCTATAAAACTATCCCACCAGCCTGCTTTTTTGTCGCCTTCATATGTTCCTGCACAGTGATGAGATCCCGTGAGTGCATGACAGATAACGACGACATTGCTTTTATCTTCATTGAGTTCGCCATACGTCTCGTATGTTATATCATAAGGTTCTAAAATACGCCCGCTCTCTAAATAGAGAGGGTTTGTAAAATGCTGAGTATATGTTTTTAGGTTCAATGACAACTTTAGGCTCTTTATAAAAATAGTAGCGCTATTTTAGCGAAAATGTCTTAATCAACTATGACATACCTGTTTCTGCCGGTTGTTTTTGCTTCGTACAGAGCATTGTCAGACTCTTCTAGCAGTTGGTCTTTGGGTTTTTCTTCTGTGATATCTTTAAAAGAGACACCGATGCTTATAGATATATAATTGCTTGCAGCAGAGTATTCATGCGGAATTTTCAACTCTTGAACTGATTCAAGCAGAGATGCCGCAACTTTTTCTACGCCCTCTTTATCTATATCTTTTAAAACAACCACAAACTCCTCTCCGCCGTATCTTGCAACCATATCAAATGGTCTTTTAAGATTTTTTTGCAGAGTGAGTGCTACTTTTGCAAGAGCAGTGTCACCCTTTCCGTGTCCATAGTTGTCATTATAGAGCTTAAAATAATCTACGTCGATCATCATAATTGCAAATGACATTTTGTCTCTTAGCGACTCTTTATATTTGACCTCAAATCTTTCATTAAAATTTCTTCTGTTTGGTATATGCGTAAGTGCATCGCACATGGATAACTCTTCTAGCATATCACTCTTTAGTTTTAAGGTTATATGATTTTTTACTCTTATTTTTACTATAGATGGATTAAAAGGTTTTTTTACATAATCCACCGCTCCAAGATTAAGTCCATACTCTTCATCCACATCCGAGTCGTTTCCTGTTACAAAAATAATTGGAATGTCTTGTGTTGAGATATTGCTTTTAAGAATTTTACAAACTTCATACCCATCCATCTGTGGCATGACGACATCAAGAAGTATAAGATCCGGTTTGTCATATCCACCGGCTATTTGAAGTGCTTTTTTGCCGTCTTTGGCTACTTTTATATCATATTCATCTTTTAGCAGATCAGATAACAATGTGATGTTGGCAACTATATCATCTACAATCAGTATGGTCGCTTTTCTTTTTTTTATAACTTCCATCTGTTCATAATCTCCAATGCTTTGTCATATTCTAACTCTTCTATATATTTTTTCCACTCTGCAAGTTCGTTCATATCTACAATTGTATTTAAATTCATAAAAAGACAATCCACTTCCTCAAATTCTAACATATTTGATTTTGAAATTGTTTGTTTTGCATCATAAAGAAGTTTTTTTAACTCTTTATAATCTAACTTTTGAAATGGTATGTCGCTTCTTTCATCTAGAATAATCTCTTCCAGTCTCTCTTGCGTACTTTTTATCGTGCTTCTTAGTTTCTCTATATCACTCTCTGCTATCTCTTGATTTGACACATATTTGGCATCTATGTTTTTACAAACTTCATAGAGCTTATTTGCTCGCAGGTTGCCGCTTAAGCCTTTGAGAGTGTGAAGAAGTAATTTCGCACCATTGTCATTTTGGGATATAAATGTCCCTATATCTTTAAATGTGCTCGTTAGCTCTTGTGAGAAATTTTTCAAAAATTTGTTGATTAACTCTTTGGAACTGAAAATTCTCTCTAAATCTTCCATATCAAGAATTTCGTCTATTTTTCTCAGTGCCGTATTAGCCTCTTTGATTTTTAAATCCGCATTGCAAAATTTTGCAACTGTTTTATAAAGTTCACTCATGTCTATCGGCTTGCCTAAATGCTCATTCATTCCCGCATCTATGGCTTTTTGTTTATCTTCTATCATGGCAGCCGCAGTAAGTGCAATTATAGGTATATCTTTGTCACGCTCTCTTATGATTTTTGCCGCTTTATAGCCGCTCATGAGAGGCATTTGCAAATCCATAAGGATTAAGTCGTAACGAGAAGGATTTTCAAAATATTTTTCAACCGCTTCCTGTCCGTTGTTTGCTATGTCAACCTCTATCGCCACGCGCTTTAGCATCATTGATGCTACTTCTTGATTTATAAGATTGTCTTCAACGAGCAGTGCTGTGATGCCGCCGAAATTTGGAAGTTCTTCTGTCTCTTTGTATTTAGTTTTGTCAAAATCAAGCCTCTCCCAAGATGCCACTTCAAATTCTAATTCAAAACTAAATGTGCTTCCTACGCCCTCTTGGCTCTTTGCTATTAACACGCCGCCCATTGCTTCTATAATCTTTTTAGATATAGTTAGCCCAAGTCCCGTTCCACCGTATTTTCGAGTAGTAGATGTATCTGCCTGCGTAAAGGGAGTAAAGAGTTTTTTAAGCTGTGCTTCATTGATGCCGATTCCGGTGTCGCTTACGCAAAAGGAGACAACTGCTCTTTTGTCATCAAGCTTTTCTTTGAGTTTGATATCAAGCGATACGCTTCCCTCGTGAGTAAATTTGATTGCATTGCTTATGAGGTTTGAGAGAACCTGTGTAATCCTAAGCCCATCTCCGATGACCAAAGCAGGCACATCTTCTTTTATTTCACAATGAGTGCGAAGAGATTTTTTTATAGCGCTCTCTAAAAACATAAACTTAAGCTGCTCCATAACATCTTCTAATCTAAAATTTTTATGCTCTAGCTCAAGTTTTCCTGCCTCTATTTTAGAGTAGTCAAGGATATCGTTTATGATTCTTAAAAGTATCTTTGAGGAACTGTTCACTTTAAGGAGCAGATTCTTTTGTCTATCGTCGAGTTTTGTGTCAAAGAGCAACTCGCTCAAGCCTACTATGGCGTTCATAGGCGTTCTGATCTCATGACTCATATTTGCCAAAAACTGGCTCTTTGCTTTGTTGGCAAGTTCGGCTTTCTCTTTGGCCTCTTTTATGGCGATTTCCGCTTCTTTAAGTCCTGTTTGATCAAACATATAGCCTCTTATCGAGATTAGATTGTTTTTTTCATCTCTTACAAAATGTGTAAAATCATAGAACCACCTATAATCGCCGTTTTTTAACCTTAAGCGGTATGATTGCTCAAAGTTGTTTACGTTATTTTCCATATAGTAAACAACTTCTTTATAAACTCTATCTATATCTTCAGGATGGATAAGATCTGCATATAAAAAGCTTTCGCTCTGCATCTCCTCTTTTGAATAACCAAGAATGTTTAAACAGTTTGACGATATGTATTTAATAGGCCAGTTTTGTGATGGATCCCACTCTAATGTCATTACGGGACCGCTTGAGAAAAGCTCTCTTTCTTGCTCAAGAGCGTGTAAAATTATTTTTTTCTCCGTAATATCTCTAAATACTACAATTGCTCCTCCGTCGTTTGTCGGGGCTACCGTTAAATTTACAGGAAAAAATGTGCCGTCCTTTTTTATAAAATACTCTTCAAGTTCTTTGATTTGTCTATCTTGTATAGTCAGATAGATAGGACACTCTTCATGCAGGTAGATGCTGTTGCCCGGTTTGTGGTGGTGGAAAAGCTCATGTTGATGTGTGCTTAGAATCTCCTCTTTTGTAAACCCGAGCAGATCAACGGCACTATTATTTACAAAAGTGCACATTCCATCCTTATCAACCCCGTAAACTCCGTCTCCTATGGCATCTATCATAGTCGCACGCTGTAGTATGGATTCATGCTCTTTTAGTGTTATCTTTGACTCTGTTTCTTGAATTTGTTTATATGATTTTATAATGTAGAGAATATTTCCCAACACAAGAAAAATGAAAACAGCACTAAATACCAAAAGGATTAATAGAACTTCTTGTTTAAGCTCTTTTTCACTGTTATCTAAACTTGTCAGCAGCTTGGCTATCATTTTTTGAAGCAATGTATATTTTTCAAACGATATCACATCAGCTTCTTGTGCCTCATTTGATCTTTTTTCAAGCGAGAGCGATGTCGCAATGACGGCATTTTTAAAAAAATCTATATAAACTGCTTTTAGCTCATCTGTTTGAAATTCGTGATGAATTAAAAAATCAAGAGTATATAGAGCCTTTTTTGAAGAGATAGCCGCTTCTGCCAAATATTTAGCATCATTTATGTGAGCGCTTCTATAAAGATACGATGTGACTAAGATTACCTCTTTGTCAAATTGATTTACCTGATTTCTATGCAGTAAAATATCTTCGCTTACCTTATTCTTGAAATTGTAGGTTATAAACAGAGCTACTAAAGAGATAACTAGAACCAATATATTTGAGATAATGATTTTTGAGGTGAGAGATGTTTTCACTATTTTGCTCTTACAAAAAGATTTTTTTCAACACTGTTTTGCCCATACTCTTCAAGCATCCACTCAGCAAACTTTTCAGCCTCTTTATTGCTTTTTAAAAAAACTAAATTCAGTTCTCTTTTTATAGGATAACTTTGATTTTGTATGCTCTCTTTTGTAGGTTCTACGCCCTCAAGTGCCAAAATTTTTATAGGCAGACCATGTTTTTTAATGGCATTTGCAGATCCTAAAGATATATAACCGATACTGTTTACAATTCCGCCGACCCAAACCATCATATCGTTATTTGCTCCGGCTTCCCATGCCGAGGCATCTATCATTTTTGATTTGTCGCTGTTTTTTGGATTTTTCGGATGAAAAAGTCCGGTATACTTTTCAAAAACATCAAGTGTCCCACGATCTAGCCTTTTTGAGAGCAGATGAATTTTTTCATCTTTAGTGTTAAACTTTTTCCAGTTTTTGATCTCTCCCGTATATATCTCCAGCAAATCTTTTTTTGATATATTTTGAAGCGGATTGTCGCTGTTGACTAAAAAAGCCAAAGTGTCGTAGCCGATAGTCACATGGGAGACGGTATTTTTTTCTTGCTCAGTTAAATCTCTGCTGACCATGCCGATTTCTATCTTACCTGATATAAGAGAATCAACCGCATATTGACTTCCGCCGCCTGATGCTTTTATTGATATACTGTGCTCTTCTTTGTACTTTTGAGCAATTTGTTCAATAATAGGCTGTATAGTCGTAGATCCGACGCAGTTTAATACCGTATCGCCAAACGCAAAACCAAAGGAGAGTAAAACAGCTAACAAGTGTCTCATTTGTTATCCAATATCTTTATTTATGTTCATTATATCTTCCAGCCATCCATGAATTTGAGTGCTTTGTCATATTCAAATTCATCCACGGCTTCACTCCACTCAGACAGTTCGTTGTTGTTTACAATGCTTATAAGATTTTCAAAAAGAACCATCTTCTTCTCTGATGACACTATGTTAGCTTTTAATAGCTCATTTTTAACTTCATAAAATAGCTCTTCCAGTTCACTTTTGTTTAAGTGATTTACAATCATATCATTTTTGCTATCCAAATCTAACTCAGAGAGTCTCTCTTTTACTCTTTTTATTGCTTCGTTTAATATTTTTATCTCACTCTGCGGTATCTCGTCTTTTGATCTATATTTTGCATTTATGCTTTTACAAACAGCATGGAGTTCGTTTGCTCGTAAGTTGCCGCTTACGCCTTTAAGTGCATGTAAAAGGGCAGGTGCATCAGAACTTTTATTTGATATGAGATCTGCTATGTCTTTAAATTCGCTATTTAGCTGTTTTGTGAATTTTTTTAAAAGCTTGGAAATAGTCTCATTTGAACTCAAATTATCTTGTAGATACTCCATGTCAAGCACTTCATAATTATCTTTTTGTGTTGTGCTGAGAGATCTATTTACAAAATCTATATGACAATATTTAGCAATAGTCTCATAAAATTTATCGGTATCTATAGGCTTGCCTAAATGATCATTCATTCCGGCATCCGAAACTTTTTGTTTGTCTTGTGTCATCGCAGCGGCGCTTAGAGCTATGATAGGTATCTCTTTGTTATGCTCTCTTATGATTTTTGCAGCTTCATATCCGCCCATTATAGGCATCTGCAGATCCATCAAGATAAGACTATATTTATCTCTGTTTGCAAGATACTTCTCAACCGCCTCTCTGCCGTTATTTGCGATCTCTACATCTATGCCGACACGATTGAGCATCATAGAGGCTACCTCTTGATTGATCTCGTTATCCTCAACTAGAAGTATATTTATGCCATTAAAGTCTAAAACTTTTTCATTTGCAGGCTGAATTAGAGTAAAGTCCGTTTTATCCCATGATTCAACTTCCACCTCTATATCAAAGCTAAATATTGAGCCTATATGTTTTTGGCTTTCTACTTTTAGCTCGCTTTGCATTGCTTCAACGATTCTTTTAGATATGCTAAGACCTAAACCTGTTCCACCGTATTTTCTAGTTGTTGAGATGTCCGCTTGGGTAAAAGGAGTGAAGAGTTTTTGAATCTCTTCTTCGCTCATCCCTATACCGGTATCGCTTACGCTAAAAGCAAGAACCGCATGTTGCTCGTCGATTTTTTGTTTTAAATCTATGTTGAGCGTTATTCTGCCGCTGTTTGTAAACTTCAGTGCGTTGCTCAGTAGATTTGTCAAAATCTGGTTGAGTCTGAATTGATCTCCTATAATGACGGACGGCGCTTCAGCACTCATTTTTAGAGTGAGAAGCAATCCTTTTTTTGAAGCGATTTGGTTTAGCACCGTGTCTAGTCTCAAAAGCAGATCTATTAGATTGAAGCTTTTTTCTTCGAGTTCTAGTTTTCCCGCATCTATCTTGGAGTAGTCAAGCACATCGTTGATGATTTCAAGAAGCATCTTTGATGAGCTGTTTACTTTTGATAACAGATCTCTCTGCTTTTCACTCAGAGGCGTATCAAACATCATTTCGCTTAAACCTATGATTGCATTCATGGGAGTTCGTATTTCATGGCTCATGTTGGCTAGAAATTGGCTTTTTGCGCTATTTGCAAGTTCGGCTTTTTTTATGGCTTCTATAAGTTTGGTACTTTTGTCTTTAACTCTTCTTTGCATTTTATTGAGTGCGAATGAAAGTGTTTGAATCTCGTCATGACTTTTTATCAGCGGGATGTCAATAGTCTCTTTTTTGCCTATTTGACTCACTGCGTTCGCAAGTCTCAGGAGATTTTTAGATATGCCGTAACCGATAATCAGAGATAAGATGAGAGACAGCACAATCTCCGCAAAAATAATTTTATAAGTCGTCTCTTTAGTTGATTGAATAATTAGGTTTTTTTCTCTTAAATCAAGCGCCAACTTGAAAGTGCCGAGTTTCAGCCCCTCAAGTTCAAGCTTGCTCTGTACTATCTCATAGTTTGGATCTTTATCATCGGGTATATTGCCGACTTTTGACAAGA